>Ga0207756_100039_pt1 | contig 202936 bp, 212 predicted proteins | sample A23M1SouthBayCA_FD_187748 | JGI IMG/M metagenome (GOLD analysis project Ga0207756, IMG submission 187748) | Aerobic enrichment media microbial communities from Eden Landing Ponds, California, USA - A23 M1 (3) (SPAdes) | ecosystem: Environmental > Aquatic > Marine > Unclassified | place... | reverse complement strand
GCCTCCGGATCGCCCCCGGTATCGTCGAGCAGGCCCTTCTCGAGTTTCTGCCGAAGGACGCGCCTCGCGGCGGCGTCGATCGTGGACTCGGCGACTGCGCCGTCCTCGACGGCATCGACGAGGTGGGGATAACATTCCTTCTGGGGGAGTTCGACGTCGATGCCCGCCTCGACGGCCTGGATGGCGGCGTCGGTCAGGTCGGCCGCGACCCGGTGTTCCTCGTGGAGGAAGCGGACGCTGAAGTAATCGGAGACGACCGTGCCGTCGAACCCCCACTCCTCGCGGAGCACGCCGGTCAGCAGCGATTCGTCGGCGGTGCAGGGGATGCCGTCGACGTCGTGGTAGGCGTTCATCACCGCGTCGGCGTCGCCTTCGGCGATGGCAGCCGCGAAGGGGAACAGGTGGACCTCCCGGAGTTCCCGCTCCCCGAGGTGGACCGTCGAGCGGTTCTTCCCGCCCTCGCCGACGCCGTGGCCGGCGAAGTGCTTCAGCGTCGCCGAGACGCCCTCCCGGGGGTCCTCCCCCTGGAGCCCCTGGACGTAGGCCGTCGCCATGCGTCCGACGAGGTACGGGTCCTCCCCGAAGGTCTCCTCGGTCCGGCCCCAGCGGGGATCCCGGGCGACGTCGAGCACGGGCGAGAGCGCGTGGTGCGTGCCGATGGCGCGCAACTGTTCGCGGATCTCCCCGGTCATCGTCTCGACGAGGTCGGGGTCCCAGGTACTCGCCAGTCCGATCCCCTGCGGGTAGGTCGTGCCGCCCGGACCCATGTACCCACTCAGACACTCCTCGTGGGCGATCGCCGGGAGGTCGAAGCGGGACTCCTCGACGGCGATCGACTGGAGTCGCTCGGTGATCGCGGCGGCGTGGTCTGGATCCTCGCTGCCGCCGCCACCTGGGCGCGTCAGGTGTCCGATCCCCTCGGCGAGGAGTTCCCGCGCGGCCTCCTCGTCGACGGTACCGTCATCGGCGAGGAGGTCGTCCGGCGTTCCGGCCTCGCTCTCGTCCTCGGCGTCCATCCGGCGCGGTGGAACGGAGCAGAGCTGTGCGACCGTCTCCGCGACCGTCATGCGATCCAGCAGGTCGTCGACTCGCCGATCGATCGGCAGCGACGGGTCGAGATACGGCGGCGTTCCGGCGGATGTCACGTCACGACGTGGGTCGGCCGCCGAGAAAAGCGTGCGGCCCCGCGGTCGAACGAGGTGTGGCTCGTCGCAGTCACTTGCGCGGGCAGTTTGTCCACGTCTGCCCTCGACCCCGCTTCCTGATCGCTGTGAGGACGTAGCCTCCGGGAGCCGGAATTCGCGGTGTGAGTGGCTTCTGCGGCTCGTGCGGTTGTGGTGCGGTCGCGGTCGGCACTACGCAACCCACCGCCAGCGAGGGCGAAGCCCGAGCTGGCGGCCTTTTTCATGAACGTTTTTGCGGGGAGGGTCCCGCAGCGAGCGTCAGCGAGCGAGGGAACCCTCCCCGCAAAAAGGTTCTATTGGAAGGTCCTGCCGGCTTCCCGTCCGGCCGGTTCCGTGGGCTCGTCGCGGTCGAACTGCTTCTCGATCTCCTGGTAGCGCTCGCGGACGTCGTCGGTCACGCTGGGGTTGACCTCCTCGAGCGCGTGCTCGAAGTGCTCCTGGGAGAGGCGCACGTTCCCGACGGAGTCGGCGATCTCCTCCTTGCTCACGGAGCCGATGAACTCGCGGCTGGCGGCCATCGCGGCCTCCCGGGTGACGGCCTCGATGTCGGCGCCGACGTAGCCCTCGGTCTCGCTGGCCAGCCACTCGAGGTCGACGTCGTCCGCGAGGGGCTTGTCGCGGGTGTGGACCTCGAAGATCTTCCGGCGTGCGGCCTCGTCGGGCACCGGCACGTGGACGTGGCGGTCCAGGCGGCCGGGCCGGAGCAGGGCGCTGTCGATGAGGTCCGGGCGGTTCGTCGTCGCGATCACGACGACGTCCTCCATGGCCTCGACGCCGTCCAGTTCCGTCAGCAGCTGGGAGACGACCCGCTCGCCGACCTGGGAGTCGCCGGCGCTCTGGCCACGCTCGCCGGCCATGGCGTCGATCTCGTCGAAGAAGATCACGGTCGGGGCGTTCTCGCGGGCCTTGCTGAAGACCTCGCGGACGCCCTTCTCGGACTCCCCGACGAACTTGTTGAGCAGCTCCGGCCCCTTCACCGAGATGAAGTTCGACTGGGCCTCGTTGGCGACGGCCTTGGCGAGGAGTGTCTTCCCCGTCCCCGGCGGCCCGTACATGAGGACGCCCTTGGCGGCCTTCATGTCCAGCTCCTCGAACACCTCGGGGTACTCGAGTGGCCACTGGATGGTCTCGCGGAGCCGCTCCTTGGTGTCCTCGAGCCCGCCGACGTCCTCCCAGGTGACGTCGGGGATCTCGACGAACACCTCCCGGAGGGCGGAGGGCTCGATGCCCTTCTGGGCCTCGCGGAAGTCGCGTTCGGAGACCTGCAGCGAGTCGAGCACCTCGGCGTCGATCTCGTCGCTCTCGAGGTCGATCTCCGGGCGGATGCGCCGGAGTGCGTTCATCGCGGCCTCCTTGGTCAGCGACTCGAGGTCGGCGCCGACGAAGCCGTGGGTGCTCTCGGCGTACTGGTCGATGTCGACGTCGTCGGACAGGGGCATGCCGCGGGTGTGGACCTGCAGGATCTCGCGGCGGCCCTCCTTGTCCGGAACGCCGACCTCGATCTCCCGGTCGAAGCGACCGCCCCGCCGGAGCGCGGGGTCGATGTCGTCGACGCGGTTCGTGGCGGCGATGACGGTGACCTGGCCGCGCTCCTCGAGGCCGTCCATCAGGGAGAGCAGCTGTGCGACGACGCGTCGCTCGACGTCGCCCTGGGCCTCGCCGCGCTTGGCCGCGATCGAGTCGATCTCGTCGATGAAGACGATCGCGGGCTGGTTCTCCTCGGCCTCCTCGAAGACCTCGCGGAGTTGCTCCTCGCTCTCGCCGTAGTACTTCGACATGATCTCCGGGCCGGAGATCGTCTGGAAGTGCGCGTCGATCTCGTTGGCGACCGCGCGGGCCATCAGCGTCTTGCCGGTGCCCGGCGGGCCATAGAGCAACACGCCTTTCGGGGGATCGATGCCGAGCTGGCGGAAGAGCTCGGGGTGGCGCATCGGCAGCTCGATCATCTCCCGGACCTGCTCGAGCTCGTCGTCGAGCCCGCCGATGTCCTCGTAGGTCACCGACGGCGCGCCATCGCCGGGCGCGCCCTCGGGCTCGGAGATCTGCTCGGCGGGCGTCTCGCTGATGACGACCTCCGTCGAGTCAGTGATGACGACGGTGCCCGTGGGCTCGGTCTGGGCGACCTTCACCGGCACCGCCTGGCCGGAGTCCGACAGCGGGCCGAAAGAGAGCGGGAACGGGACCGTCTGTCCCTCCGCGACCGCTCGACCCGAGAGCTTGTCCCGCACGAGCGGGCCGATGTCCCCCCGGATCCGGAGGTTCTGGGGGAGCGCGACGGTGACGCGCTCGGCGGGCTGGACGTCGGCGGGCTCGACGTCGACGCGATCGTCGACGCTCGTGCCGGCCTGCTTGCGGATGCGGCCGTCGACGCGGACGATGCCCTTGCCGCGGTCCTCGGGGTAGCCGGGCCAGACTCGCGCGACGGCCTTGCGGTCCTCCGCGCCCTCGATCAGCACGTAGTCGCCGTTCTCGAGCCCGAGCTCGTCCATCGAGAGCCGGTCGATGGCGGCCAGTCCGCGGCCCGCGTCCTTTTGCTTGAGTGGCTTGACGGTGAGTCTCATTCCTCGGCCTCCAATTCGATCGTTAGCACGCCGTTTCGCATAAGCGCTCGCTCGGTGGACTCGGGGAGCTCGATGTCGAACTGCTCCCCGTCCGTGATCACGATTGCGGTGTCCTCGACGACGTCGACCGACGCGTCGCTGGCGTCGGGGCCGAAGTCGGCGACGACGGTGTCGCCCCCGTCCCTGCGGACGGAGTGGACCTCCCGTCGGTCGTCTGCGTCTAGCTGGTGGAGTTCCATTCTACTAACCACAAGTTAGTCAAGAAAGTATTTAAACCTTCCGTAGCCGCACGCCGGCGACAATCGGGCTGCAGTCTCCGATTCTAACCCGTCTGGCGATACGACTCATTGGACGCCGGTGGATTTGTAGTTCACGGTCTCTCGGTCCGAGCGCGCCCCCACGACCGATCGCTCTCCGGGGTGGGAGATCGCCACTCTCGCGTGGTCGCGAGCAGTGTGGTGCGATTTATCCCGTGGCGGTTCCTAGCGCTCCGCATGGAGACGGTCACACACCACGGACGGAGCACTGCCTACCGCGTCTCCGACCGTGGCGGGACCGGCACCCCGATCCTGTTCGTCCACGGCAGCGGGGCGAGCCACGTCGTCTGGCGCTCGCAGTTCCGGCTCGCGGACGACCGGCCGGTCGTCGCGCCGGATCTGAGCGGCCACGGCGAGTCGGCGGACGTCGACGCCGACCCGGGCTACGAGACGCTGGCCGCGTACGCGGACGACGTGCTCGCGGTCGCGTCGGCGACCGACGCCGGGATCCTGGCGGGGCACTCGCTGGGCGGCGCCGTCGTCTTGCACGTCCTCCTCGAGCGGACCGAGGAGTTCCGCCCCGACGCGGTCGTCATGGCGGGGACGGGTGCCCGGCTGGCCGTCCTCGAGTCACTCCGCGAGTGGCTCGTGGAGGATTTCGACCGCGCCGTCGAGTTCCTCCACGCGCCGGGTCGGCTGTTCACCGAGGCCGATCCGGAACTCGTCGAGGCCTCGGAGGCGGTGATGCGCGAGACCGGCCGCGCCGTCACCGAACGCGACTTCCTCACCTGCCACACCTTCGACGTGCGCGAGCGGCTGGGGGAGATCACGACCCCGGCGCTCGCCGTCGGCGGCGAGGCCGACCAGCTCACGCCCCCGCGCTACCACGAGTTCCTCGCCAGCGAGCTCCCCGACGCCGCGCTGGCCATCATCGAGGACGCCGCCCACATGGCGATGTTCGAGCAGCCCGACGCGTTCAACGCGGCTGTCGGCCGCTTTCTGGGCGACCTCGGGGAGTGAGGGGGTTCTGCCCGTCCTGCGGGCACCGCCGAGGCCCGCCGGTCCCCGCCACGGCCCGCCCGGTCCACGGATCGGCCGCCACGACCAGCGTGCAGTCGCGTCGCACACGCAGTCGGGCCGCTTTTCACACGCGGCGGCGATCGGCCGCACATGTACACCTTGCGGGAGCTGCTCGCGATCGGGCTCGCCGCGATGCTGGGAGTCGTGCTCGTCGTGGCCCCCCGCCCCGTCATCCGACTCCAGCTCGCGTGGATGGACCCGACGTCTGGTCGGCACGGCGAGTGGGGGGACGGCGACGGCCGGGAGCTGCAGACGTGGTGGGTGTGGGCCGCGCGGGCGGTTGGTCTGGCGATCCTCGCGGTCGGCGGGTTCGTGGCAGCCCAGCCCCTCCTCTGAGGGCCGACGGGGACACGGTTTTGCGCCCGGGGGTACCACCTGCCGACCATGGAGGAGCGTCTCCGCGCGGGCGTCGCGATCTACAACGCCGGCGAGTACCACGCCGCCCACGACGCCTGGGAGGAGCGCTGGCTCGGTCTCCGGGAGGGCACGGAGGACGAGCGCCTGCTCCATGGCCTGATCCAGTACACCGCCGCGGTCCACCACGCGACGAACCGGAACTGGCCCGGGACGGTAGGGCTCGCCGAGAGCGCGCTGGCGTACCTCGGCGACGTCCCTGGAGACTACCGCGACGTGGACGTCGCCCGCGCCCGCGAGTTCCTGGGGCTGCTGGCGGCCGATCCCGAGCGCATCGAGCGCGCGCCGCCCTGGCCCCTCCTCGTCGACGGCGCTGCGGTCGAGCCGCGTGACCTCGGCCCCGAGGCGCTGGGCATCGCCGCCGCGACCGTCGCCGAGCACGCCGGCCTGGACGAGACGGTCGTCGAGCGCGCGGCCGACCGACTCGAGGCTGGCGTCGACCGGAACGACGATCGGTTCCGAGCGCTCCTGGAGGACCTGGTCACGTCGGGGGAGGAACGCGGGATCGCCCACCAGCGGCTGTCGGAGCACGTGGCGCGGGCGGAGTCGCGCGACCGGGACGTCGACGGGCTGTTCGAGGAGGAGTAGGCAGCGGGTCGGGCGGTGCGATCGGGTCGGCGCACAGCGCGGAGCCTCACGACGACCGCCGGGGGCGACCGGTCGTGGCGGGACTGCCCCGGCTCACTCCCCGTATCCGGACGCCTCGACCGGTCCCGAGAACACCGTATAGAGGTAGCCGAAGTAGCCCAGGACGAGCAGGAGGACGGGCAGCCCGAGCACCGTCAGGAGGTTCAGTGCTACCGGCGAGACGACGGCGCCCTCGACGGTGAGCCCGGTGGCCGGGTAGACCTCGGGGTAGAGCAGCGTCGCGACGAGGACTCCGAGCAGGCCGGCGACGCCCAACGAAGACCACAGCCAGGCGTGGTAGCGACCGCGGTGGGCGAGCCCGAGGCCTGCCAGCGCGAGCCCCACGCTCCCGAGGACGATCGCACCGACCGGAGCGGACACGAGGTCGTCGGCGATTCCGCCCGGGTCCAGCGCGAGCAGGACGCCCAGTAGCACGACGACGCCACCGAGGTAGGCGGCCGTCGCGAGCGTTCCATAGCGCGTCAGCTCCGCCCGCAGGGCCCCCGAGGTCTTGGCGGCGAGATACGCCGCGCCCGTCGAGAGCGACAGGGCGATCACCGCGAGGCCGGTCAGGACCGCGGGAAGCGAGAGCGTGCCGGTCCCGAACACCCAGCTGCCGACTAGCGTCCCGAGCAGGAGCGGCGAGAGCGTGCTGCCGGCGACGAAGAGCCGGTCGCAGGCCCTGCGCCACTCCTCGTCATCCCGTTGCTCGCGGAGCTCCGGGGCGACGCCGCGGAGGAGCAGTGCCATCACCGCGCCGATCGACAGGAGGTAGTGCTCGCTCAGCAGTGCCGCGTAGGCGGCCGGGAAGGCACCGAGCAGCGTCGTCCCGAACGCCACGAGCCAGACCTCGTTGGCGTCCCACACCGGGCCGAAGGCGGCGAGGAACTGCTCGCGTTCGGTCTCCTCGGTCCGGGTCGCGTACCACATGCCGATCCCGAAGTCGAAGCCGTCGAGCGCGACGTACATCGCGAGCGTAAACACGACCACGCCGAACCAGAGCTCCGGCAGCTTCGGGTGGAGGTAGGACTCCGAGGGCAGGAGTAGCGGGGTCGTGGCCGCCGTCGTGGGGATCATGGTTCGCCCTCCTCTTCGGCGGGGTCCCGGGTGCCGGGGGTGAGGCGACTCGCGAGGGGGATCCGGTTCCAGACCGACGGATCGACCTCTCTGCCTTCGACGCGGGCCAGCTCCGTCTCGATCAGCAGCTTCAGCACGTACGCGAACGCCGCCAGGAGGAGCACGTACAGGACCACGAAGGCGACCAGGGTCGCGGTGGCCTCGGTCGATCCCAGGCTCGTCGAGACGGCGTCGTCGGTGCGCTGGATGCCCTGGACGACCCACGGTTGGCGGCCGATCTCCGTGACGTACCAGCCGGTGACCATCGCGAGGAAGCCAAGCGGGGTGGCCAGCATCATCGCCCGGAGGTACCGGTCGCTGTCGGTCAGCGACCGCCGCCAGGCCAGCAGTGCGCCCCAGGCGGCGAGTCCGATGAAGAGGAACCCGAGCCCGACCATGAAGCGAAACGCCCAGAAGACGATCGCCACGGGCGGGTTCTCCTCGTACTCGTTCAGGCCCATGACCCGGGCGTCGGCGTCGCCGCCGCTGGCGAGGTACGAGCCGACCCCCGGGAGGCTGATCGTCCAGAGGTTCTCCGCACGCGGGTCCGTCAGCGACTCCGGATCGGTGGGAATCGCGAACAGGTGGAGGTCGGCCTGGCCGGTGTCGTAGTGGGCCTCCATGGCCGCGAACTTCTGGGGCTGGGTCTCCTCGACGTGGCGAGCGTAGGCGTCGCCGTGGACCGCCTGGAAGGGCGCCGTGACGAGCAGGATCGCCACGGCGATCCGGAGTGCGGACTGCCACTCCGGCGACTCGCGCTCGCGCCAGAGGAAGAAGGCCGCGACGCCCGCGACGAGCAACGCGACGGAGATGACTGCCGCGTTCATCATGTGGACGAACAGCCAGGGGAACCGGGGGTTGAGGAAGGCCGCGACTGGGTCGGTGAGTTCCGCGACCTGCTGGCCGTTTCGGTAGACGAGCTCGAAGCCCCGTGGCGTCTGCATCCAGGCGTTGACGACGAGGATCCAGAAGCCCGAGAGCCAGGCGCCGACGCCCACCAGCACCGACGACAGCAGGTACTGGCGGTCGGAGACCCGCTCCCGGCCGAACAGCAGGACGCCGAGGAAGACCGCCTCGAGGAAGAAGGCCATCTTGGCCTCGAAGGCCAGCGGCCCGCCGATCAGCTCCCCCGACAGCTCCGCGAAGCGCGGGAAGTTCGTGCCGAACTGGAAGCTCATGGGGATCCCCGTCACCGTCCCCATCACGAAGCCGACGGCGAAGATCCGGATCCAGAACTCCCGGAGTCGCGCGTAGCGTTCGCTCCCGCTCCGGACGTCCTTCCAGGTGAACGCGACGATGAAGGGCGCGAGCCCGATCGAGAGGGCAGCGAAGAGGATGTGGACGCTGATCGTCCACCCGAACTGCATCCGGCTGGCCAGCTCCGGCGAGAGCAGTCCGGGCACCGTCGCGAGCGCCGGCACGATCGCCGCGCCGGCGGTCGTCACCGGGTCAACCATCGGTCCGTGGGCGATGCCCGCGTCCGGACGGCGGTCCGGCGGGTGCAGCAGTCGCGAACGCGGGGGAGGGCGGTGCTGTTCGGGGGAGGACCGTGCGGCGGTGCATCAGCCGGGGCTTCGTCTGGATCGGCTTAATCCGTGGGCGGATTCCCGGATCCCAGGAACGCCTGCTTGCGGGCGATCTGCCCCCGGTGCTGGGGTGGGCGCCAGCGGGACGGGACCTACCCGTCCTCTTTGGGCTCGCCCTCGAACGTGTACTCCGCGGAGTTGTCGCTTGGCTCGTAGTCAAGCACCTCGCGGGCCCGCTCGATCGAGTAGTACTTCCGGTCGTTGTCGGAGATGCCGTAGACGATCTCGAAGCCGTAGTCGGCCTGGAGGCAGCGATCGAAGAGGTGGGCGCAGTCGCGGTAGGACAGCCACATCGCCTGGCCGCGCTCGTACTCCTTGGGCGGGTGGCTCCGGGTCAGGTTCCCGATGCGGACGCAGATCACGTCCATCTCGGAGTGGTCGTAGTAGTAACGACCGAGGACCTCGCCGGTCGCCTTCGAGACGCCATAGAGGTTCGAAGGGCGGGGCAACTCCGTGCCGTCCAGCAGGAAGTCGTCGTCCGTACGGTAGAGGTCGGGCTTGCGCTCGTCGGTCTCGAAGGCGCCGACGGCGTGGTTCGAGGAGGCGTAGGCGAAGGTGTCGACGCCCGCCTCCGCCGCTGCCTCGAGGACGACCTTGGTCCCGTGGATGTTGTTCTCGAGCACGCTGCTCCAGGGCGCCTCCGGCCGCGGGTCGCCCGCGAGGTGGATCACCGCGCTCGCGTCGGCGACCGCCTCGTCGACCCGCTCGCGGTCCTCGACCTCGCCGACGACGACCTCGGCGTCGTCGACGGGCACCTCATCGGGGTTGCTGTGATAGAAGAGAATCCACTCGTAGTCCGGGCCGATCCCCTCGAGGATCGCCGTCCCCACCCGGCCTCCCGCGCCCGTCAGCACGACCGGTTCGTCCATCGCTCGACCGGAGCCACGGAGGGGTCCGATAAGGCGGTTACGCTTCCCCGGTCGCCGCGGGCGAGAGTTGCGGCGAGCACCGGCGGCGCCGAGGCGGGGCCCGCCGTGTTCCGGGTCGGCCGCCCCGACCACGCCGACCGGCACGCACTTGCCCCCGGCGCACCCAGGCCGCGCCATGACGACGCCCACCGACGGCGAGCGTGCGGCCTTCGAAGCCGGGATCAAGTGCGGCGCGCTCTACCACCAGTTCGCGGGGACGCCGGTCACGCCCGAGAGCGCGGGGAGCCTCGCGAGCGCGATGGCCGACGCGATCGAGAACCAGCCCTTCTGCACCGACGTCGAGGTCCGGCCCCATCCAGAGCGGATCCGGCGAGCGATCGCCGGCCTCGATCCCCTCGACGACGAGGCCGACGTGCCGGACGTATCCGCGGACTCGGGCGCCGGCCTCGGCGAGGCGGCGACCGACCGGGCGGACTACACCGAACTCACCGGGACGCTCTACGACGCCACGGTGGTCGTCGAGCGGGCCGGGACGACGGTGCGCGCCGAACTCGCGACGGAGGACGACTACCCACTGCTCTCGCTGGCGTCGGTCCGACGGGAGTGACGGGCCGCTGACGTGGCCAATTCGGGGCAGCCACGTACCCGAGACCGCCAGGGCCACCGATCCGCCAGACCACACAGTATATCTCCCGGCCGCGGGAACCCGACGGTATGGCACGGTCGGCTCTGCGCAGCGTCGGCGACGCGATCGACGCGACCCGCTCGTTCCTGCTGCCGCCGTCGCTCCGCCGGATCGCGTCGCTCGCGCTCGTCGTGGCGTTCCTGGGCACCCCCGGCACGCCGCTACCGACCACCCCGCAGGTGCTCGACCCGACGCTCTGGTCGGGCCCCTGGGGTGACGGCCAGCCGGATCCCGGCAGCGGGCAGGACGACGGCACCGGTGCGGCCGGCGACGATCCCGCCGACGCCATCGACGCCGACCTGACGGGCGTTGGCTCCGGGGAACTCTTCGACCCGACGGCGTGGCCCGAGTGGCTCTTCGTCGTCGGGGCGGTCGGGTTGGCACTGGTCGTCGCATACCTCGTCGTCGGCGTCCTCATGCGCTTCGTGCTGGTGGAGGCGTTGGGGCACGACCGGGTTGCGATCCGCGCGGACGGGCGGCGCCACCTCCGGCAGGCGAGTGCCGTCGCGGTCGTTCGGCTGGCCCTCGGTGCGACGACGTTCGCCGTCGTCGCCGGGGCAGCAATCGTGCTCGATCCCGGGGGTGGTGGCGGCATCGACGCGGGCGCCATCGTCTTCGGGGCGATCGCGACGCCCGTCCTCGTGGCCGCGTGGCTCCTCGACCGGCTGCTGATGCAGTTCGTGGTCCCGACGATGGTCGCGACCGACGCGGGCGTCCTGGCCGGCGCGCGTCGCTTCGCGTCGGCGCTGGCTCGTGAGCCGATCGAGTACGTTCTCTTCTTCGCCGTCCGGGCCGCGCTCGGTGTCGGCGTCGGCGTCGCAGCCGCAATCGCGATCGCGGTCGTCCTGGCAGTCGTCGCGATCGCCCTCGGGACCGTCGGGGCGATCGTGATCGTCCTCGCCGGTGGCGTCGGCGCGCTCGGCCCCGCCGCGTGGGCCGTCGTGCTCGCGTTGGTCGGCGCGTTCCTGCTCCTGGCGGTCCTCACGACGGTCACGGTGGCGGTCCCCTTCCAGGTGTACCTCTGGATCTACGCCCTGTTCGTGCTGGGCGATACCGACCCCGGGCTCGACGTCGTTCCCGATCTCCGGACTGTCGCGCGGGACGGCGAGGCCGTCGTCGACCCATCGACCCACGCTCCCTGAAATCGGCCGTTTGCCCGGCCGAACTCTCCAGTTTCACTTCCGCTCCGGTCGGCGACCGTTTAATCCCGCAGGTCGCCAAGGGGCACTATGCCACAGTCGACGCTCGCGGACGACGACCTCTTCGGCGAGGCCGCCAGCGAGATGCGCGCCGACGTCGAGGACTCCCTGGAGGCCGCGCGAGCCGCTCTCCCCGACGCCGACGCCGTCTGGGAGACCGACGCGGACAACACGCTGGGCGTGCTCAACGGCCTGAAGACCGCCCTGGACACCGGCGACGCGGCGGCGGAGCTCCGCGACGCCAAGAAGTGGTACGCCATGGGCGAGCGTGCCGACGCCTTCGAGGACGCCGAGGACCTCGCAGCCGAGATCGAGGCGCTCGAGGCGCTCCTCGAGACCGTCGAGGACGCCCACGACGACGTTGCAGGGCTCACGTCGACGATTCCGGAACTCAGGGGCGAACTCGAGGACGCCGCGGCGGCGACCGACGCTGACGCTGGCGGTGCGGAGCCCGTCGAGAGCGATTGAGCCTCGCGCCGTCGATGGCCTGCCCGGCGGCCCGATGGATCGGATTGCTGGACCGGGCGGCCGCTCCCCCTGTGGCTGGATTCACGCCCTCACTCGGGCTACTGATCGTACAGCGAGTACGCGATCACGAGCATCCCCGAGAGGAGGAGGAGACTCTCTCCGAGGATCCCCACGCCGAGGGTCTCCCCCAGCGCCTCCGAGAGGATCCCCGCCAGCAACACCCCGAGGGTAATCAGCCCGAACCCGGCCGCGAGCAGGCCGAGTGAGCGATCCTCGGTCCGCGCGTAGGCCTTGTACGCGAAGTAGGTGACCGTGCCGCCCGTGAGCAGGATCAACGTCTTGACCACCGCGATGGCGAGCTGTACCTCCGTTTCGACGCTGTGGGGGCTCATACTTCCTTCTGCACCTCCGACCACATGTCTGCGAGCCGCTCGTCGGCCGTCCGCGTGGGCCGAGTGATCTCGATCGTGAAGCTGCGATCGTCGTCGATCCCGACCTCGACGTTCTCGAAGGCGACGGCGTAGCGGGTCGTGTGCCGGCCGTCCTTGCGGATCTCGGTGAGCTCCTCGACGAGCGTCGCCTCCGAGAGGGTATCGAGCTTCCGGTAGGTCGTCGACTGGGGGATGTCGGTGGCCTCCGAGAGCTCGTTGGCGGTCATGGGATCGTCGATCGCTTCGATGAGTTCGCGGCAGTCCGGGTCGCTGAGCGCGTCGAGGAGATCGCCGAGGGCGGGTGCCTCGGCCTCCTCGAACGGATCCCGAACCATCGACCGAAGAACGGCCGGCACGAACCATAAAAGGCCCGGAGTGGCCGGCGGTGTCGCCGCCGGGCGAACGTCGGGTGGGTCGCCGACCACTCAGGGACGGGGATCGACCGGGATCCGGTCCTCGCCGGCGTCGCCGAGGCTGTCGCTCTCCCTGAGCACCTCGAGGGCCGCCATCATGTCGCTGCGCGAGACCAGCCCGACGAGCCGATCGTCTTCGAGAACGAGGAGTCGGCCGACGCCGTGCTCGCGCATCCGGGTCAGTGCGGCCATGGCCTCCTCGTCGGGATGGGCGGTCACGAGGTCCCTCGTCATGACGTCCCGGACCTCGTAGGCCTCCCGCTCGACCTCTCGGACCTCTCTCGCGTCCGAGAGCGTCACGACGCCGACCGGCTCGCCGCTCTCGATCACCGGGTAGCCGGTGTGGCGCTCGACGACCATCCGGCGGAGCAACTCCGCGACCGTGGCGTCGGGACCGATGAGGTCTAGCCGGTCGATCGGAGTCATGACGTCCACGACACGGACGCCCTCGAAGGCCGCGCTCGTCGCGACCTGCTGGGCCTCGCTCGCGGCCCCGATGTAGACGAAGAAGGCGATCCCGACGAGGATCGGGTTGAACTGCACGAGCCCGAACAGCCCCATCAACACCGCCACGCCCTTGCCGACGTTGGCCGAGATTTCCGTGGCGTCCGCGAAACTCCGCGTCCGCCCGAGCAGCGCCCGAAGGATCCGCCCGCCGTCCATCGGGAAGGCGGGGAGCATGTTGAACCCCGCCAGCGCGAGGTTGAGCACTCCGAGGTACAACAGGACGAAGCGAAGCTCCCCTTGCCCGACGGGAATCGAGGCAGCCAACAGCGTCGCGCCGATCCCCAGCAGCACGCTCACGACCGGCCCGGCGATCGCGATGGCGAACTCCCGGCGCCAGTCCCGTGGCTGGTCGGCGAGCCGCGCGATGCCGCCGAAGATCCAGAGCGTGATCGAGTCGATCTCGTAGCCGTAGTGCATCGCGACCAGCGAGTGCCCGAACTCGTGGGCGAGGACGCACGCGAAGAGGCCGACTGCCGCGACGACGCCCAGCAGCCACGGCGTCGGGCCGGTGGTCAGCGCGCCGACGTCGAGGCCGACGTCCGCGGCGTCGTTGAACAGCTCCGCGCTGCGCTCGACCTGTCCGCCGATGACGTAGGCGAACAGCGGGAGGATCAACAGGAAGGTGAGATCGAGCTTCACCGGCACGCCGAACGCCGACCCGATCCGATAGCTCGGCATGGCCCGGGGTAGGCGGGGGCCGGCCTTAACGATCGGGCTCCCGGGGCCCGGACACCAGCCCGCAGCCGATCGCCCGGGTCACTCTGCGGGACTGCCGGTCCGGGCCAGCGCGGCAGGCGGGCTCCCTGGCAGCGCGTCGCGGTCGTGTGGCGCCTCGAAGTCGAGGTCCGGCCCCATCGGGACGATCCGCTTGGGGCTCACGTCGGGGTGGGTCGTGTAGTAGTGCTCCGTGATGTGGTCCATGTGGACGGTCTCGGCAACGCCGGCCGTCCCATAGAGGTCCCGGAGGTACGGCCAGAGGTTGTCGTACTCCCGGATCAGCCGGTGGTTGCACATGAAGTGGGTGTGGTAGACCTGGTCGAAGCGGACCAGGGTCGTGAACATGCAGACGTCGGCCTCCGTCAGCCGGTCGCCGGCGATGTACCGCTGGCCTGCGAGGACCGAATCCCAGTGATCGAGCGCGTCGAACAGTTCCTCGACGGCCTCGTCGTAGGCCGCCTGGGTCTTCGCGAACCCGGCGCGGTAGACACCGTTGTTGATGGGTTCGTAGATGTCGTCGATGATCCGGTCGATCTCCTCGCGGTAGCCCTCGGGGTAGAGATCGACGTCCCGGGTCCCGATCGCGTCGAACGCCGTGTCGAGCATCCGGAGGATCTCCGCAGACTCGTTGTTGACGATGGTCTCGTGGGTCCGGTCCCAGAGGACGGGCACCGTGACGCGACAGGTCGCGTCGGGATCGGCGTCGACGTACACCTCCCGCAGGTAGTCGCTCCCGTTGAGGGTGTCGGGCGTACACCCGGCCTTCTCCGGCGTGAACTGCCAGCCGTCGTCGGCGCGGAACGGATCGACCACGTCGACGGTGATGGCGTCCTCGAGCCCCAGGAGTGACCGCGCGAGCAGCGTCCGGTGCGCCCACGGACAGGCGTAGGAGACGTAGAGGTGGTACCGGCCGGGCTCGGGCTGGAACCGGGCGTCGGGATCGTCCGCCACTCGGTCGTGGAACGTGGTGGACTGGCGCCGGAACGCACCCTCCTCGTCCGTGGTCTCGTAGGCGTCGGTCTGCCACTCGCCGTCGACGAGCATGTTCATCGTGGTCGCCACGGGGGTTCCGAGCCCGAAAAGGCCGTCGCAGGGGTGCACCAGTGCTGACCCAGCGGCCCGCCTAGGTGCCGCTCGACAGATGTGCTCGGCATCGGGCGGAAACGCCCGGTATCCGGCCGACACGCCCCGCACCCGGCCGACTCCCCGGGAACCAATCGCGTCGCCCCACCCACGCGAGCCGTGTCACTCCCACCCCCCGAGTGCTCGGAGAGCGCCCGCCAACCCACCACTTCCACCCTGGAACCCACACCGTTTTGCCTCCGACCGACCACCCCTCGTCCATGGACGCAGCCGAGGGCATCGTCGGCGAGTTCGCCGCCCTCAAGCGCGAGTCGGGTGCGGACGTCCTCGCGATGCAGGTCGGGGACTTCTACGAGTTCTTCGGGGAGGACGCGGAGCTGGTCTGTCGCGAACTCGACCTCAAGCTCACCAGCAAGTCCTCCGGTGGCGAGTCCTACGCCATGGCGGGCGTACCCCTCTCGGAGCTGGAGCCCTACCTCCAGGCGCTCGTCGAGCGGGGCTACCGCGTCGCGGTCGCCGACCAGATCGACGAGGACGGCGACCACAGCCGCGAGCTGACCCGCGTCGTCTCGCCGGGGACGCTCCTGGCGACGACGGACGCCGAGGCCCGCTACCTCGCGACGGTCGTCAAGGAGACCGACCGCTACGGGGTCGCCCTCGCCGACGTCACGACCGGGCAGTTCTGGGTCACGGGCGTCGGCGGCGACGTCGGCGACCTGCTCGCGGAGCTGGCGCGCTTTGGCCCCGTCGAAGTGCTCCCCGGCCCCGACCTCCGCGAGGACGAGGCGGCCCTGGAGACGCTGCGCGGCGACCTCGACGCGACGCTCACCCTCCACGAGGCGTCGGCGTTCGCGCCGGGCGCCGCCGCCCACCGCCTCCGCGAGCAGTTCGGTGACGGCGCCGTCGAGAGCGTCGGCCTCGAGGACGCAGCGCCCGCCGTGCGAGCCGCGGGGGCTGCGCTGGACTACGTCGAGACCACGGGGGCGGGCGTGCTCGCGTCGTTCACCCGGCTCCAGCGCTACCGCGACCGCGAGCACGTCGCCCTCGACGCGACCACCCAGCGCAACCTCGAACTGACCGAGACGATGGCCGGCGACCGAGAGGGGTCGTTGCTCGCGACGATCGACGAGACCGTCACCAGCCCCGGCCGTCGCCGGCTGGGCGAGTGGCTCGCACGGCCACGGCGCGACCGGGAGAGGATCGCGACCCGGCTAGAGGCCGTCGAGGCCCTGTCGTCGTCGGCGCTCGCTCGCGAACGGCTCCGCGAGGAACTCTCGGAGGCGGCCGACCTCGCCCGGCTGGCCAGCAAGGCGACCCACGGCAGCGCAGACGCCCCCGACCTCCTGCGGGTCCGGGACGCGCTGGCGGTGCTCCCGGCCGCCGAGGCAGTCGTCGAGGACGACGCGACGCTGGCCGACTCGCCGCTGGCCGAGATCCTCCGACGGCCCGATCGCGAGGCCGCCGCCGCGCTCTGCGAGCAACTCGGCGCCGCACTGGCGGAGGATCCGCCGGCCTCGCTCTCGGAGGGCGGGCTCATCGCGCGGGGGTACGACCCCGACCTCGACGAGATCGTCGAGCGCCACGAGGCCGCCCTCGAGTGGATCGACGGGCTCGCGGATCGGGTCTCCCGCGAGCTCGGGCTCACCCACGTCAGCGTCGACCGGAACGCGACCGACGGCTACTACGTCCAGGTCGGGAACAGCGAGGCCGACCAGGTCCCCGAGCGCTTCCGGGAGATCAAGTCCCTGAAGAACCACGTTCGCTTCGTCACCGAGGAGCTCGAGGAGCGCGAGCGCGAGATCCTCCGGCTCGAGGAAGAGCGTGCAGAGCGCGAACGCGAGCTCTTCGAGGCGATCCGGACGGACGTCGCCACCCACGCCGGGCTGCTCCAGGCCGCCGGTCGCGCGATCGCGACGGTCGACGCGCTCGCCGCCCTCGCGACCCACGCCGCCGAACAGGGCTGGGTCCGGCCGGAGCTCGGCCCTGCCGGCGGTCCGATCGAGATCGAGCGCGGCCGCCACCCCGTCGTCGAGACCACGACGACGTTCGTCCCCAACGACGCGGCCCTCGGGAACGACCGTCGCTTCCTGATCGTGACCGGTCCCAACATGAGCGGCAAGTCGACGTACATGCGCCAGACGGCGCTGATCGTCCTGCTCGCGCAGGTCGGGAGCTTCGTGCCCGCCGACGCCGCGGAGATCGGCCTCGTCGACGGCATCTACACCCGCGTCGGTGCGCTCGACGAACTCGCACAGGGTCGCTCGACGTTCATGGTCGAGATGCAGGAGCTGGCGAACATCCTCCACTCCGCGACCGAGGAGTCACTCGTCATCCTCGACGAGGTCGGCCGGGGCACCGCCACCTACGACGGCATCTCGATCGCGTGGGCGGCCACGGAGTACCTCCACAACGAGGTCGGCGCGAAGACCCTCTTCGCCACGCACTACCACGAACTCACGACGCTCGCCGACCACCTCGATCGGGTCGCGAACGTCCACGTCGCCGCCGAGGAGACCGACGGGGAGGTGACGTTCCTCAGGACGGTTCGTGAGGGTCCGACGGATCGCTCCTACGGGATCCACGTCGCGGACCTCGCGGGCGTGCCTGAGCCAGTCGTCGACCGCTCCTCCGTGGTGCTCGATCGGCTGCGCGAGGAGAAGGCCATCGAGGCCCGCGGCGGTGGCGGGGATAGTGAGCCCAGACAGGTGGTCTTCGACGTCGGGAGCGGGGAGCTGAAGACCGCGAGCGCGGACGGCGGTCGCGGCACCGCCGCCCTGGGCGGCGACGGCGCCAGCGGTTCGGAGGAGTCGCGGCAGTCGAGCGACACCGTCGACGGGTCCGCGGAATCGGGTATCGATCCCGAGACCGCGGCCGTCCTCGAGGAGCTGACGGACGTCGACGTCACCGAGACGCCGCCGGTGGACCTGCTGGCGAAGGTACAGGAGTGGCAGGAGTCACTGGAGGAGTGAGCGGGACCGGTCCGGTCGCGGTGTCCTCGATCCATCGCCCATCGGTCGTGACGGCGCGGCCGATGACCGCCGGGCCGACCCCATGGGACGAAACACGCCGGGTAATAATACTGTATAAGGTGTATAATAAGGTCTCAATCAAAGTTTATATCTCATCCCAGAGGAGGTGGAGGTACGCATGCCCGCACACGCCGACACCTGGTCCGACCCCGCGACGTGTCCGTTCTGTGGGGCCAGCCTGCCCGACCCCGGCGCCGGCTTCGTCGACCACGTCGCCCGGAGCACGGACTGCGAGTCCGCGTTCGACACCTGGAAGTCGAACGTCGCCGGCGACATTTCCGCGGGGTGGAGCGGATGAGCGCCCGCACCGAGACCAAACTCGCAGGCGTCCGCACCGGTGACCTCGACCTCCCCGAGGAGCTCGCGACCGCCCAGTCCAAGCTCTGCTACCTCGCGCTCGACGCCGGGGGCGCGGCGACCGTCGACGAACTCGCGACGACTCTGGACCTCGACAAACTCACGCTGCTCTCGGTCCTGGATACGCTCGAGGGCGCCGGTCACCTCCAGCGGACGGCGGACGGCCGATACGCTGCCTGTTGAGCAGTAGGCGAATCCTCGTCTATTCCTGCCTCCCGGCTTTCTATCCGTTCCAGCCGATCACATCGAATCTCCGGCAAGCAGTTGCTCCGCGAGCGGCCGAGCGACGCGGCAGCGAGCGAGGCCGCTCGCGCTTTTTGGTCCAGATTTTCCGAGGAGTGGTGGGCGCTGGCGGACTCGCGGGTCCGCCAGCGCCCACCCGACGAGAAAAAGGTGGGGCTCTATCCGGTATTCTTCATCCCCGCCGCGATGCCTTTGACCGTGAGCCGCAGCGTCCGCTCTTCCTCCTCGGTGCGGTGGGTCTGGGCGAGCAGGTGCGTCTGGAGGAGGTTCAGCGGGTCGACGTAGGGGTTGCGCCGCTGGAGGGACTCCTGGAGCCAGTCCCGGTCGATCGGGTGGTCGCGGGCGGTGATCTCGGTGACGAGGTCGACGGCGCGCTCGTACTCGTCGGTCAGCCGGGGGAAGAACTGCTCGCGGAGGTCCGGCCGCGCGAGAGCGGCGTACTCCTCGGCGATCTCGAAGTCCGTCCGGCCGAGCGCGAGGGCGGCGTTGTCCAGCCGCGTCTGGAAGAACGGCCACTCCGCGTACATCTCCTGGAGGGTCTCGACGTCACCGCCGTCCTCGAGCCAGGACTCGATGCCCGTCGCCAGCGCGTACCAGCCCGGCAGGATGCACCGCGATTGCGTCCAGGAGAACACCCACGGGATCGCCCGGAGGTCCTCGACGTTGCGCTCGCCCGAACGCGAGGCCGGCCGCGAGCCCATATTGAGGTCCTCGATGACGGTGATCGGGGTCGCCTCCTCGAAGTACTGGACGAACCCCTCGGTCTCGAGGAGGTCGCGGTACTCCTCCCGGGCGGCGTCGGCCATCTCGTCCATCGCGTCGTACCACGCCTCGGGCACGTCCTCGATCGGCTGCTCGATCGCACGATGGCGCGCCCGGACCTGAGCGTTGAGCATCTGCTCGATGTTCCGCTCGGCGATCCGCGGGTTCCCGTACTTCTCGGCGATCGCCTCGCCCTGCTCGGTGAACTTCACCTGACCGGTGATCGTCGAGTTCGGCAGCGAGAGCAAGGCGTCGTTCATCGGGCCGCCGCCCCGCGAGATCGACCCCCCGCGGCCGTGGAACAGCCGCATCGTCACGTCGTAGTCCTCACAGATCTCCGCGAGCCGGCGCTGGTTCTTGTACAGCGACCAGTTGGCAGCGAGGAACCCGTTCTCCTTGTTCGAGTCCGAGTACCCCAGCATGATCTCCTGGAGGCCGTCGCGGGCCTCGACCACCTGCGAGTAGGCCTCGTTCTCGAAGAGGGTCCCCATGATCCGGCGCGCGCCGGAGAGCGCGTACTCGGTCTCGAGCAGCGGGACGATGTCGAGCCCGCAGTGGCCTGGCAGGTCGACGACGTCGGCCTGGTCCGCGAGGAAGAGGACCTCCAGGGTGTGGGAGGGCTCGTCGTTCATCGAGATGCAGTAGGTGTCGATGGCCTCGGTGCCGAACTCCCGCTGCCAGTCCGCGAGCCTGGCGAAGCGCTTGGCGACCCGCGTGGGCACGTCCGAGAGGTCCTCCCGGTCGTCGAGGTCCACGATCGGCTCGTCCTGGAGGATCGCTTCGGTCAGCACCTCGACGCGCTCGTCCTCGTCCATGGCGGCGTAGTCGATTCCCTCGCGGGCCAGCAACTCGTCGATGGCCGCGGTGTGGTTCTCCTGGTGATCGCGGAGGTCCAGCGACGCGAGGCTGAAGCCGAAGGTGTCGACGCGCCGCGCGAGCGGGTCCACGTGTGCCTCCGCGACGACCTCGGCGCCGTTGCGCCGCAGGCTCGCCGCGAGCACCTCGAGGTCCGACCGGAGCTCCGCGACCGCCTCGTAGCCGCCGGGACGCACGTCGCCGACCCGCTCGAGGCGCTCGCGCATCAGCTTCAGCTTCTGGCGGTAGGGCTCGTCGGGGTAGCGCTCGCGTGCCTCCTCGGCGATGCCCGGGAGTCGTTCGCGATCGGCCTCCAGCGACGCCTCGAACTCGCCGCCGGCCTCGATCCGGCTGCCGTCCTGGCTGAGGACGCCGGAGAGGGCCTTGAGGTCCTGGCGGTAGTTCTCGAGGACGACCGCTCGCTGGCGCTCCAGGGTGTTCGTCGTGACCTGGGGCGTGACGAAGGGGTTCCCGTCGCGGTCGCTGCCGGCCCAGGACCGGAACTCGAAGAGCTTGGGGACGTCGACGTCGTCGCCGAACTCGTCGGCGAGAGCGTCCTCGAACTCGTCGTAGACCTCCGCGACGACGTCGTAGAGCGTGTTCTCGAGGTACCACTGCACATTGCGGGCCTCGTCCTCGGGCTCGGGCCGCCGGTTCCGGACCTGGGGCGTCTGCCAGAGGCTCGTCACCTGGGCGTCGATGTCTCGTTCGACCTGGCCCTGCTCCTTGTCGGTGAGGTTGCGCTCGTCGAGCGTCTCGAGGTGGGTGGCGACCTCCCGGAGCTTCGCCTTGACGGTCTTCCTGCGGGCCTCCGTCGGGTGTGCGGTGAACGTCGGCTCGATGAGAACGTCCTCGAGGACGTCGCTGGCGCCGTCGGCGTCGAGCCCGGCGGCCGACAGCTCCTCGGCGACCTCCTCGAGGCTGTCCTCGAGGTCGTCGGCCTGCGAGCCCTCCCGGATGGCCCGGACCCGCTCGCGCTCCTCGGCGAGGTTGATCAGCTCGAAGTAGGTGGTGAACGCCCGCGCGACGACGCTCTCTTCCTCCGGCGAGAGGCCGTCGAGCACCTCGTGGAGGTGCTCGCGGGAGCCGAGCTCGTCGTCGCGGTAGTCGATCGCCGAGGTCCGGAGGTCCTCGACGGTCTCGAAGTCGGCCGTCGAGGTCTGGTCCTCGAGGACGTCCCCGAGCAGGGCCCCCAGCTCGCGTACGTCCTGCCGGACGGTCCTGTTGTGCAGTGGCATGCTATCCCAGGGGTCGGTGGCCCGTGGCTAAAACCCGTCGAAGCGGGACGGCAGAACGGGCGCTTGCGGGTCTATTCCTCCGGGTCGTCGAGGAGAGATCGAGCCCGGCGGTAGATCGGTGCGCCCAGCCAGCTCCGAGTGTCGGCGACGGTCTCGAGCCGCTGTAGCGCCTCCGCCCGGCCGAGTACCCCTCGACGGACGAGTGCCGCCACGAGGAATGGCGAGATCACGACCTCGGCGTGCGAGAGCGTCTGGAGCTCCGGGAGGGCGCGGAGATCGTCGGTCACGAGGTATTCGGCGCCGCTGTGCTCGACCAGGAGGACACAGCTTCCCTCGCCCTCGTCGACGCGAGCCGACTCGAACGGGCTCTCCTCGACCGGTTCGACGGCGATTCCCTCGATCGCCTCCAGACACTGCTCCGCGGCACGGGCGTGTGCATCGTCGTAGGTGACGGTCTCGGCCAGTTCTGTACGAACGGTCTCCGTGGTAGCAATCCGGAACTCCTCGCTGACGGGAACGAGCACGTCCGCTACCGCGAGCGACACCAGCGCGCTCGTGTCGGCGACGATCACTGGTCGGACGCGGCGAGGTCGTCGACGATCTCGTCACCGCGGTCGAGGAGGCGCTTCGAGGAGCGGATCGCCTCGGCGTCCTGGCGCCCCACGACCGCCGATAGCGCCTCGAAGCCGATCTCGCCGTCCAGGTACAGCTCCACGACGGACTCCTCGAACGCCTCGTCGTCCTCGACGCGCTCCAGGTACTCCCGCAACGCCTCGATCACCACTTCCGTACGGTTCTTGTGAGTGACCTCGGCGGCGACGTCGGCCTTCTCGACGAGTTCCTCCGGGAGCCGAAAGTTCACTGGCGTCGTTCCCATCGGTTGGTGTGTATACGTTGTATGTACAATCGGATAAACCTGTGGCGCCGGCGGCCCCCGTCTGAGGGGGCCCGACCGGCTCCCACGCCCGGGAGCGTATCGCCAGGAACTGGAGCGACGCCGTAGCGGTCACGTGCCGGCGCAGCCGGCGTGTCGTCGCGTCGTGACGGTCGTTCTCGATCGGGAGCAGCCATCGGCTGGGCGAACTGCCACTACTGTGCCTCAGACGGCGCGATTAGGCCGGCGGGAACGATCCGCAGTCCTCGGCCGGAGCCTCAGTTGTACTCCCGCCAGCGGTACCCACACTCCTTGCACTTGCAAGATTGTGGCTCAGTGGGTATTGCTTATAAACGCTGAGCAAGCGTTATATGCAAGTTATCTTTCGAGGGGAGAATACTCTGAGCGGGAAGATTCATCGGTCGAAGTACCCCTTCGCAGTCTTGCGATTATTATATCAGTGCCCTGTTATAATGGGTTTACTCTGAGCGGCGGTAATCGCCAGATGGCGACGGGGCAACACTTAAGTGAGTCTATACCCTCGGGCTATGAGCAAGACAGCTGATACGTCGACCGACGAACCGCAGACGAACCAAGCAGAGAGCGACCTTACCGACTTCCTCGCAGAGCGTTCAGAGCTTCGCGTGAGCTTCGAGGAACCCGACGACGATAGGGAGCGACGGTATGACTGGCTACCTGTTGCACGCACGCAGGCAGGCACTCAGGCCGACGTGAGCAACTTCCCTTCTGGCAAAAGCCACGGTCGGGGCAACTTCTCGAAGAAGACTTACACCCGCTACCGAGACACGTTAAACGACTTCATCCAATCGCAAGACGTGAGCGACTTGATGGATGTAACACCTCGGGAAATCAACCGCTGGAACCAGTTGCTACAGCAGCGTGACTACGCTCGAACCACACGAGACGGTAAGCTCGAAACTCTCGAAGTGTTCTTTAAGTGGGCAGAGACGGAATGGCGTGCCCCACGGGACGACAAGATTAGCGAGACTATCGCCAGAAAGCGAAACGATCTGAACGTCTCTGGTGATGAAAAGTCGCGGTCGGGCAACGAAAATCACCGAATCTCGTCCGAACGGGCGGAGGAAATAATTGGCCATCTCGCCAAACACCACTACGCGAGTCGGCAGATGGTCGAATTTCTTCTCATCTACCACATCGGTTGTCGGAAATCTTCTCTGCTATCTATCAACTGTTCAGACGTGAAACCCCGACAGGGAATCATTCAGATTCGCAATCGCCCAGAAGAATCTGGCGTGAGACTCAAGCGGGGAAACAAGGGTGAACGAGACGTGAATCTCTCGTCCGACATCATGGCGGTCGTCACCGACTATATCGAGGAACATCGCTCGGAACCAAAAGACGCCAGCGACGCGCTGCTCACGTCTTGGGCTGGCAGGATTGACGACAGCACTCTCTATCGAGACATAGCCGGACTCACGAAGTGTGGTGATTGTTCAGACGACGATGGGGAATCGCTCACCAAGCAGAACGCTTCCGCCTGCCCCGAAAGTATCGGTTGCCACGACCTACGCCGTGTTGCGATTACTCGGATGAGAGACGAGGGAATCAGTTGGGACACTATCAGCGGTCGGGTTAACGCGACTGTGCAGATGCTCAAAAAACACTATGACTCTCCCACCTACGAGAGTGCGGCAGAACGACGTAAGCAAGAGGTGCTGAACGCTCTTTAATCGATCTCCGGTTATAGAATTGATATAGGTAGGATACACTTTTGTCTCGACCAACTAAACGAATCAATATTGAGTAGAGTATGTTAGTGGTGATTTCATCAATCGTCGAAATTTTTCCTCGGATATTTCAGCGAGTTTTTGCACTTCTGAGAGATAGCCCTTGGATTCTAGGTACTGATATTCTGCTTACGTTTGCGCTTGTTGTTCTATACTGGCAACAAAAGGAGATATTACAGAGCGGAGAGGAATCGGAAGTCCATATCGAAGGTTATCGTGGAGGAGAGGATGAATGGGGTAGTCCAGATTCATATCTACAGGTTAAGCTGTCGAATATTGGTGGGGGAATCGCCACTGACTTTCGAGTAACCTTTGAGACAAATTATCAGAGTGATCACACCCCTTTAGAAAGGACACAGCAGTTATCTCGAAATACAGGCGGGCAAAAAGAATGGATACGTGGTAGTGGTGATTATTTAGAATCTGGTGAAAGGGACCAAATATTCCACTCGATGTTAATGATCCAGTGGTTTGACACTGAATCAGAAGGCCGAAAAGGTGCATCAATTCCCCACTGTATAGAATGCCTTTATGATGAAGGAGTTGATGAGTTTGAACTGACTGCTTGGGTCCATTATACGGACCAACTTGGTGAGGAACACAAACAATTGCTTTTCCACTACACCAACATCCCGACTGACAAAGATATTGAAACCGTCAACAAATTATTCCTGTACGGTGTAAATCCCCGAAGCCCAGACGTCCACGACTATGTCCTTCCACCAGATATGAAATTAGGAAAAGAAGGGTTTGTGGAGGTTTCTGAGGAAACCAATTAGAAAGTCTGTGTCGAATTGGAGATATGCTAAGATTATCTGAACCGGAGTAATCTCGCCCCTGAACACCATATTCTATCGGCGTTTAGAGAGACTGGTTGCAACTATATTTGCGTTTTCAGCCCCTTGTCTTAGATGTCTCCTCAATTTCATCGCATCGGCGTATTCTTTGAACACGCCAAGCTTTTGGAAACGTGAAATCCCCCGAGTTATTAATAGCTGGTCTGTGCCTAGCCGCAGGTCTGCAGACCACTTCTCAATATACGAAGGCGCACCTCTGGCATCAAATTTGCATTTCTGGAGAGGAAGGTTACGACCAAGCTCTTGCGGTAGAGCTGTTGTCGCTCCTCTTTTTATATCCAGACCTGAGCCTTGTTCTATGACCGAGTCGGGCGTCTTCACTTCTGTAGAATCGTGAACCTGTACGGTTATCACATCATCTAAAGGATGGTTGTTCTCGGTCGCGCCATCAACGTGTTTGATGTGCCTCTCAACAAGTGGGTGGAAGTCCTCCGCCGACACCTCAGTTGGTATCCAGAGGAATGTGTGTGCATGGGAATATGGGGCGTTTGCCTGTGGTACTCTGGAGCCCTTTTTTGGTGCCAGAAGTGTCACACCCGCAAACTTCTCATAAACATCTAGTCTTTTTAGAATGCCCCGCCGTTTTCGCACGACTGCTCGGGGATAGAACCGCGTTGAGTGTTCGGCCACCGATTCGTCGACCGGCACGCCAGCATCGTAGGTGATGAGGACGGTGGAAAACGTATCGTACTCCTTGATGAAATGCCGGTCGATGTCCTTCGCTCTGGCGAAGCGTCGGTTTGCCATTTTGCGAGTGTAACTGTGGCTTGCCTCCTTCTCTGCCCGCTCCCTGCACCACTCGCGGAAGGTTTCGAGTGTTTGCGAAACGGTGTCAGTTGGGGTCGAAGGGGTTGGTACTCCACTATTCGGCGGTGCCCACAACTCACCAAGGAGATGACCCTGTTCAGGTACCCGTATCTCGTCAGAAGATGAAAGACCGTCAGCTTCGAGCATCGCCCGTATCTCATCGTCGGTATAGCCGTTCGCCTTGGCTTGGAGACGGACTTCTTCGACGGGTATAGTCTCGTATACATCTTTGCCGAGATACGCACCTGCGGCTACTGTGAGCCTCTGAAGCCGTTTGCTTGACGGGGTTGTGACTGCCGTTGCTTGGGATGTAGCTATGCTCACTCGTCTGCCCTAGTGCGATTAGGAATCGTACTCTGGCCGAGTGTCAACCGCTGTGCCTCGACGTCTAATCCGTCGAAACTCTCGACGCTTACGCTCCGCCTTTGACAAGCCGGGGTGCATCAGCTCATCGGCAGGTGGTGCGTTTTCGTCTACGACTTCTTGGAGAGCTGTGGTGATTAGCTCATCGTCAATTTCCTTCAAGCGCGAGGCAAGCTCATCATCAACGCTGACGTAGTATTTCACGCTTCCACCTCGTCCAAGAGACGATCGATGATGAAGCCGTACGGCACGGTTTCGTCAAATTTCTCGGTCTTGTAGTTGTCTAATCGGTTCTTCTCAGTGTCAGATAGTCTGATTTCTTTACTTCGCATACTACAGAAGACGGACAACTATCCGAAGTCTGTCCGTTCCTCCACGTATATACTATATGCGTCGGCCCTTTTAAAGAAGTAACCGATAGTAACCTGCATCGGGTGTGTTCTATATACGCTCATATTTGCTTAGAGAACCTAAAAACTGCCCAGAGGGCTGTATTTGCCTGAACAATATCTGAGCATATTTTCTCTGGCGGGTTGGCCTATCTCACGTCGGCCACGCGATTTTTGCGATATAAAAAAGCGCTCGCAACAGCCGCGTTTCGGCCATCTTTCGCGTCAAGAGCCTCGGTTTCGAGGGCGAAAACAGATTCGAGCAATCTCAAACGCCTTGTTGAAGGCCAGAACCACAAGGCGAGGAAGGGGTTGCGAAGCTTAGTCGGTAATACTAAGTCAATCCGAACCAACGTTTCGAGTGGACGCTACACCGATGCAATCTTGCCAAGGCCCGAAACTCCAAATCTGCCGAAATTGGCAGTTTCAGGTGGGTCTTAGTTGTATTCTCTCCAGCGGTTGCCACACTCCTTGCACTTGAAAAATCTCGTCGGCGGCTCGTCGGCCGCGCCGGTCTGCTTGATCGTGTACCACGCCTCGGTATGGCCACACTCATCACAGACCTCGTCGTCGGCCGTCGGCTTGCCCTCGAAGTCCGCGCCCTCCTCGGTCTCGATCACGTCGTCGTCGGATTGCTCCTCCGTCGAGACGAACGCCGCCTCCGCCTCGTCGTCGCGGGGCTGCTCGGCGCCGCAGTCCGTACAGACCATCACGTCCCCGTCGGCCTTCATCATCGAGCCACAGTCCTCGCAGAACTGCATGCGTGGGTCGTTGCCCGGAACGCACTAAGCCCTTGTCCGTTTCGGTGGCCACCCGTTCCCACCGGATCGCCCCACGGTAGGCTGCCGCCGTCTCCGATCCGCCCCCGCTGTTGGGGGTCCGCGGCGAGTGGCGATCCGTCGGGGTGCCGTACCTTTTTTCCCGCGTAGCACGCGAGCAGGAGGTATGCCGACCCGTCTGGTGCTCGGCTGCGGCGCCGAGTACCGGGAACTCCTCGACCGCCTCGCCGCGGAGGGCGACCTCCAGGTCGTCCTCGAGGACGAGACGGAGTCCCACTGGCTCGGGGAGCGGGACGTGCCGGTCATCGAGGCCGATCCCACGGATCCGGCCGTGCTGGCCGACCTCGCCATCGAGCCCGAGAGCGTCGTCGTCGCGACCGCCAACGCCAACCGCACGTCGGCGGTGGGCGCGGCGGCCCGCGAGGCGTTTCCCGAAGCGGCGATCCTCTCCCACCCGGGAATCCAGGTCCAGGACGGGCAGCTCACCGCTGCCGCCGGCACGACGGATCCCTACGGCGTGGTCGCGGACAGGGTCCTCGAGCACGTGGCCTCGCCCGCCGGCCAGCGTGCCCTCGTGCTCCGCCAGACGCTCCGCGCCGCCGAGGAGCCGATCGCGGTGCTCACTCACGACAATCCAGATCCCGACGCGATCGCGAGCGCGGTCGCCCTCGTCGAGATCGCCGCGGCCGCCGGGGTCGAGGCACGGGCCTGTTACTTCGGCGCGATCGCCCACCAGGAGAACCGCGCGCTGGTGAACCTCCTGGAACTCGACCTCCACGAGCTGTCGGGGCCCGAGGCGCTCTCGGAGTACGGCGGCATCGCGCTGGTCGATCACGCACGGCCGGGCGTCAACGACCCGCTCGAGGCGGGGACGCGCGTCGACGTCGTGATCGACCACCACCCGACCCACGGCCCCGACGACGCGGCGTTCGTCGACCTCCGTAGCGAGGCTGGAGCGACGGGCACCCTGCTCACCGAGTACTTCGAGCACCTCGGCGTCTCGATGAGCCAGCGGGTCGCCACGGCCCTGCTGTATGGGCTCCGGGTGGACACCGACGACTTCACGCGCGAGGTCTCCGCCGGCGACTTCGAGGCCGCGGCCACGCTCGTCCAGATGGCCGACCACAGCGTGCTCGAACGCGTCGAGTCTCCGAGCCTCAGTGGCGACACCATCGACGTCCTCGCCCGGGCGATCGAGCACCGCCAGCGCCACGGCTTGGTGCTGACGACCTGCGTCGGCGAGATCAACGACCGGGACGCCCTCTCCCAGGCCGCCGACCGCCTGCTGGACCTGGAGGACGTGACGACGACCGTCGTCTTCGGCATCACCGAGGAGACCGTCTACGTCTCGGCGCGGGCCCGGGGCGCCGCGATCGACCTCGGCGAGACGCTCCGGGCGGCCTACGGCCGGCTGGGCAGCGCCGGCGGCCACGCGGAGATGGCCGGCGCACAGCTGCCCATCGGCATGCTCGTCGAACCCGAGGAGGACAACCCCGTCGACATCGTCGAGACCGTGCTGACCGAGGCGTTCCTCGAAGCGATCGAGGCGAGTGCCGCGCCGGCGCTCGGCGGTCCCGCGCTGGCCGGCGACGGACTGACGTTCCTCAGGCCCGACGCCACCGCGACGCCCTGGCGGCGACTCGACGCCGACGAGAACGATGCCGGCGGCGATGACGAGACCGTCGACGAGGGGGACTCTGGCGCCGAACACGACGACGGGCAGCCCCGCTCGGGTGGGGATCCCGACGGGAAATCGTCGTAGGGGATCCCGCCCGGTGACACGCCGCGGGACATTCCGGAATGGGTGCCGTCCGGAGGTCGCTGCGTCCTGCCCTTCTCCGCCGAGCGTCCGCGAGTACCGCCCGCGGGCGATCCGCCGGCGTGAATCCGTCCCTGCCGCGAACCCTTTTGGCCGGCGCGCCCCTCTCGCCAGTATGTCCGTCTCCGCCGGTGCCGACCACGCCCTCGTCCGCTCCTACATGACGGAGGACGTCGAGACCGTCGAGCCCTCGGCGACCGTCGGCGACGTCGCCCAGCGGGTCGTCGAGTCCGCCGATCACAGCGGGTTCCCGGTCACGACCGATCGCTACGTCGAGGGCTTCATCACCGCCAGCGACCTCCTGTTGAGCGACCACGACGCTCCCATCGAGTCGGTGATGACGACCGACATCCTCGTCGCCCACCCCTCGATGAAGGTCACCGACGCCGCGCGCGTGATCCTCCGGTCGGGGATCCAGCGGTTGCCGGTGGTCGACGACGAGGGGAACCTCGTGGGGATCATCTCGAACGCGGACGTCATCCGGAGCCAGATCGAGCGCGCCACGCCCGAGAAGGTCGGGAAGCTCCGCCGGACGCTGGAGGGGATCCACGACCTCGACCTCCGGGAGGAGCGCCGCGAGGTGCCACTCGCCGACCTCGTGCCGACCCAGGGGAAGGTCTACGCCGACGAGCTGGAGGGCCGGCGCTACGAGCTCGAACGCGGGCTTGCGGAGCCCCTGGTCGTGATCGACGACGGCGGTACCCTCCTCCTGGCCGACGGCCACCACCGCGTGCTCGCCGCCGACCGGCTGGCCGTCGACGAGATGGAGGCCTACGTCATCGTGATCGACGAGTTCGTCGAGCTGGGGATGCTCCGGACCGCCAGGAAGGAGGGGCTGACCGGCATCGACGACATCGAGGTCGTGGACTACGCCCGCCACCCGCTCGTCGAGACGACCCAGCGCCTGCAGGAGTGAGGTGACGCGCGTCGTCGACGCGCTTCGAGGTCAGGTCCTCCGAACGGGCCGCCGTTCCCAGAACGCCCCTGGCACCGCGGTCCGCTCGCCTCCGCTGCTCCACCGAGCAGTCGGCATCGGCGCTAGCGGTCGGCGACGAGTTCCTCGAGGAGCGCTTGCACTCTGGCTTCGATCTCGTCGCGGATCGCGGCCACGCGCTCCGGGGGCTTGCCGTCGGGATCATCGAGCCCCCAGTCGCGGTTCTCACCCGCCCAGCCCGCCGGACAGACGTCCTCGGCCGAACAGCCCATCGTCACGACGTAGTCGCTGTTCCGGAGCTCCTCGAGCGTGACGTCACGCGGGGTCCGATCCGAGATATCGACGCCGACTGCGTGCATCGCCCGAACGACCTCGTCGTGGACGTGGTCGGCAGGGCGTGTTCCACCGGTGATGAGTTCGATCGCGTCCTCGAGCCCTCGCCGTTCGAGTGCTCGCTGTGCAAACGCGTACGCCATCTGCGATCGGCCCGCGTTCTGCACGCAGACGAAGGCAAGCTGCGTCCGGTCAGACGCCTCCGTCATTCGTTCTCCCCTCGTCCGTCCGCGGCGGGTCCCTCGCCCGGTTCTGCGCGACGCCGCAGGGCGGGGACGGACGTCGATCGGCCCACCACGTTGGCGCCGCTCCCGACCATCGTTTCCTGGGAAGCGCCACGACCCGACGTCCCCACGACGACCGCGGCGGCCTCCTCGGACGCCACGTACTCGAAGGGTCGGTCGGAGGCCTCCGGGGGATCGCTCCCTCGGTCGGGAGCTGGAGTGTACCGATGGTCATCTGTCAGTCGTCCTCCGTGGCGGCCTCGGCGCCCCCGACCGTCGAGGGGTTCGTACTGTCCAGCTGGCCGGTCGTGTGCCCGCGCCAGTCGACTCTGCGCTGGAGCCACAGGGCGACGTAGACCAGTGAGAGCAAGACGGGGACCTCGATCAGCGGGCCGACGACCGTCGCGAAGGCGACTTCGGACCCGACGCCGAAGACGGCGACCGCGACGGCGATCGCGAGCTCGAAGTTGTTCGAGGCGGCGGTGAACCCGATGGCGGTCGTCGTCGAGTAGTCCGCGCCGATCCGGTGGCCCATGCCGAAGCTGACGACGAACATCACGACGAAGTAGATCGTCAGCGGGACCGCGACGAGGAGCACGTCGGTGGGCTGGCCGACGATCCGCTCCCCCTGCATGGCGAACATCACGATCACCGTAAACAGCAACGCGACCAGCGTCAGCGGATCGACAGTCGGGACGAACGACGCCTCGTACCACTCGGTCCCCCTGGTCCGGGTGCCGACGAACCGCGAGAGGATCCCGGCGGCGAAGGGGATCCCCAGGAAGATCGCGATCGCCTCGAAGACCTGCCAGGCGGTGACGTCGAACGCGTCGATCCCCGCCGTCAGCGTCTCGAGCCCGAGTACCTCCGGAAGGAACAGCGCGAAGAAGGTGACGTACACGCCGTAGGTCAGGATCTGAAAGACGCTGTTGAACGCGACCAGGCCGGCGGCGTACTCGCTGGACCCCTCGGCGAGGTCGTTCCAGACGAGGACCATCGCGATACACCGGGCCATGCCGATGAAGACCAGCCCGAGGAAGAACTCGGGGCGTGCTGGGAGGCCGGGGACGATCCCGCCGAAGAACACCAGCGCGAGCCCGACCATCAGCGTCGGTCCGATCAGCCAGTTCTGGAGCAGGCTCAGGCCCAGGACGCGCCACTGGGCGAACACCCGGGGAAGCTGGCCGTAGTTGACCTTCGCGAGCGGCGGGTACATCATCGCGATCAGCCCGATCTCGACGAGGTGGAGGTCCTGGATGGGCTGGGTCACCGACGGTGCGACGTAGCCGAGGCCGACGCCGATCGCCATCGCCCCGAAGATCCAGACGGTGAGGTACTTGTCGAGGACGTCCATCGACCGGGGATCGCCACAGTCCGGACAGTCGCAGTGTGACCCTTGTTCGTGTTCGATGGTACTCATCAACTCTCACCCTCCTCCTCGACGCCGACGCTCCCATCGAGGACGGTGACGAGCGCGATCGCGCGGTTGGTCGCCCGGTAGTGCTTCCAGCGCCCCTCCTTGCGCCCCTCGACGAGCCCCGCGTCGGCGAGCGTCGAGAGCGCGTGGCTCAGCCCGCTTTCCGAGACGTCGACGAAGGACTGCAACTCGCAGACGCACAGCTCCTCGCGCGCAGCAACGAGGACCCGCACGAGCGTGTACCGCGTCTCGTTCGCGAGCGCGGCGAGGACCTCGCGCTCGGCGGCTACCTGATCCGTCTCGAGTGCCCTCCGGAGCGTCTCGAGCTCGTCGAGTCGCCGCTCGACGTCCTCGCTCCGACACTCGCCGAGTTCGTCGTCGAGGTAGCGACGGAGGCGATCGGCGGTTTCGGACATCGACTTATACTTGAATATTCTCTCAATTAATGGTTCCGGTCGCCACGCAGATACACCGATTGATCGGTATTGGGCAGATCTAACTGCCCGTAATTGATCCGATTCGATGCAGTACACGTGAATAGTCATTCAACTCTATACGCCCACTGGACGTCGAGCGGGCCCGTGGCGTGACGCTCCTCAGAGCGCACCTCCACGCAGAACCCCGAGCGTGTGGACGCGTAGCGCCCTCCGTCCGACGAACTCGCCCGCAGTGCGCCAGCGGGGCATGTGACCTCGTTCACTCGACGCTGCCGAGGTCCGCGAACGCCGCCGTCGCGAGCTTCGACTCCGCCGCGCGAAGGCGCTGGGAGAGCGCGGACTTCGTGATGTCGAACTCGCTGGCGAGGTCGCCGAGGCTGGTCTGCTGTGGCCGTTCGTAGAACCCCTCGGCCACCGCCCGCACGATGGCCTCCCGCTGTTTCGGCGTGATGTCCCGCAGGTCCAGCGTCACCGTCGAACCGCTGCCCTCGAGCGTCCCAGCGTCGACCTTCGCCAGCTGGCGGAGCCGGAGGCGATCCGACACCGCCCGAAGCTCCCCGACGAGGTCCGTCAGGTGCTCACGGTCGGGGAGGTAGGTCTCGATCACGAGGTGGTCCTCGGCGACCTGGGTAACTCTCGGGACGCAGTCGAACTCGCCGAACACCTCGCAGGGACAGCCCTCGTCGACGTCGGTGGTGGCGTGGACGATCCCCGTCTCCGTGTCGCCCCCGAGACAGGCGCAGTCCTCGGCGTGGATCGTCGCGTCGAGCTGACACGTGTCCCCGGTGATCTGCTGGCGGACCTCCCGGACGTCGCCGTCGAGGGAGCCGAGGGGACAGTCGCTGCCAGCCGCGGGCTGGATCTCGAAGGCGACGTAGAGCTCTCGCTGGGACGTGGGCGAGCCGGACCGACGCCCTTCGGTCATCCTCCGTGTGTGGGTAGACGGTCCGCGGATAAACTGCTTTGTCCGATTCTCCAGGGCTGAAAGGGCTGGCAGGTGGTCGCTCTAGGGCGATCACTCCGCCTCGTGGCCCTTCGTTCCCCCGTTCCGTTCCCGCCACGCTCCGCTCGCCCGTTCCGCTACCTCGATGCTCCGCTCGCCCGTTCCGCCCCCGCTACGCTCCGCTCGCCCGTTCCGCTACCGCGATGCTCCGCTCGCCCATTCCGCCCCCGCTACGCTCCGCTCGCCCGTTCCGCTACCGCGATGCTCCGCGCGCTCATTCCACTCCCGCTACCCGTTCGTTCGCCCGCTCCCCTGCCCCGATCCTCCCCTCGGCCGATCACCTCCTGCTCCACCCCCGTTCGTGCTTCTTCTCCACGTCGTCCGGGACGTCCGTTCCTCGCCGTCGTCCCCGCTCCGGCGTGGCCGTGCTGCCCGCGATCGGGAGGATCAGGGAGGCTCCTGCTGGGCCCAGTCCAGCGATCGCACGACGGCATCCTGCCACCGATCGTACAGCCGGTCGGCCTCGCCGGGGGCCATCGATGGCTGGAATCGCCGGTCGATCTCCCGGTTGTCCCGGAGCCCCTCGACGTCCTCCCAGTAGCCGACAGCCAGCCCGGCGGCGTAGGCCGCCCCGAGTGCAGTCGTCTCGTCGACCTCCGGACGCTCGATCACCGTGTCGACGATGTCGGCCTGGAGCTGGCAGAGGAAGTTGTTCTTCACCGCGCCGCCGTCGACGCGCAGCGTGGTCATCTCGATGTCGCTGTCGGCTTCCATCGCCTCTGCGACGTCCCGGGTCTGGTAGGCGATCGACTCCAGGGTGGCCCGGACGATGTGCTCCTTGCGCGTCCCCCGCGTCATGCCGACGATCGTGCCGCGCGCCCGACCGTCCCAGTGTGGGGCCCCCAGTCCGGTGAACGCCGGCACGACGTAGACGTCGTCCGTCGAGTCGGCCTCCCGGGCGATCGACTCCGTCTCGCCCGGGTTCTCGATGAGTTCGACGTCCTCGAGCCACTCGATCGCGGCGCCGGTGATGAAGATCGCGCCCTCCAGCGCGTACTGGACGGGCTCCCCCGATCGCTGGAACCCGATGGTCGTCAACAGGCCGTGCTCGGACGCGATCGCCTCCTCCCCGGTGTTCATGAGGAAGAAACTCCCCGTCCCGTAGGTGTTCTTCGCGTCGCCGGCGTCGAAGCACGTCTGCCCGAACAGGGCGGCTTGCTGGTCGCCCAGCGCGCCCGCGACCGGGACGCTCGCGCCGAGGAAGCCCTCGGGGTCGGTCGTGCCGTAGGTCGCCTCGTCGCTGGAGGGTCGCACCTCCGGCAACATCGCCCGGGGGACGTCGAACTCCGCGAGCAGGTCCTCGTCCCAGGCCAGCTCGTGGATGTTGTAGAGCATCGTCCGCGAGGCGTTCGTGACGTCGGTGACGTGCTCCCCGGTGAGGTTGTAGATCAGCCAGGCGTCGATCGTCCCGAACAGCACCTCACCCTCCTGTGCACGCTCACGGACGTCTGCAGGCCGCGCCCGCTCGGTCTTCATCGGGTCCGCGTTCTCCAGTAGCCACTCGACCTTCGTGGCGGCGAAGTAGGCGTCGGGTTCGAGCCCTGTCTTCGCGCGGATCTCGTCGGTCTTCCCCGCCTCATCGAGCGCCTCGACGCGATCCGTCGTCCGCCGGTCCTGCCAGACGATCGCGCGGTGGACCGGGTTCCCCGACGCCGCGTCCCACAGCACCGTCGTCTCGCGCTGGTTCGTGACACCGATCGCCGCCAGTTGCTCGGCGTCGATGCCTGCGTCCGCGAGCGCGCGGACGATCACCGACGTCGTCGCCTCCCAGATCTCCACCGGGTCGTGCTCGACCCAACCGGGCTCGGGGTAGTACTGTTCGTGGGTCTCGTAGGCGTTGGCGAGGACCTGCCCACCGTGGTCGAAGACCATGAACCGCGTGCCCGTGGTGCCCTGGTCGATCGCGCCGACGTAGGTGTGTTCTGGCATGGTCGGGGTCAACACCGGTCCGCTAGTGGTGTGATGACCGGCCACTGAGGGGGTGAAGTGCCTTAACGTCTGGCATGGTGTGGTGACACACGGTACGGGCTCGATCGAGGCGCTCCACGATGGCCGCGGACCTACTCCGACCGGTCCGATGGCTGCGGCGACCGTCCCAGCCCCCTGCTTCGGGGCGTCGCCGCCCGTCCTCCGTGAGACCCTGCCGACCGCCGAGAAACCGACATGGGTGTGCCGAGGGCGGTACCGTCAAGTACGAGGGAACGAACACCTTGCAGGATGGCAACACGCACCGAGGTCCTCGTGATCGGCGGCGGGTCGACGGGGACGGGCGTCGCCCGCGACCTGGCGATGCGCGGCGTGGACGTCACGCTGGTCGAGAAGGGGAACCTGACCCACGGCACGACCGGGCGGATGCACGGCTTGCTCCACAGCGGGGCCAGGTACGCCGTCTCGGACCAGGAGAGCGCCGTCGAGTGCATCGAGGAGAACCGAATCCTCCGGGAGATCGCGAGCCACTGCGTCGAGGAGACCGGCGGCCTGTTCCTCAAGCGCCCGGAGGACGACGAGGACTACTTCCAGGCCAAGCTCGAGGGCTGTGCCGATTGTGGCATTCCAGCGGAGGTCCTCTCGGGCGAGGAGGCGCGGGCCATCGAACCCCACCTCGCGCGGGACGTCGAGAAGGCGATCCGCGTCCCCGACGGCGCCATCGATCCCTTCCGCCTCTGCGTCGCCAACGCCGAGAGCGCCGAGACCCACGGCGCGCGGATCCAGACCCACGCCGAGGTCGTCGACCTGCTGGTCGAAGACGGGGCGGAGGACCCCGCCACCGGTCGCCCCGCCGATACCGGCCGGCCCGATACCGACGGGCCGCATGCCCCAGGGCGCGATGCAAACGGACGCCGCGTGGTCGGCGCGGAAATCCGCCACGAGGGAGGAACGGGCTCGCGAACCCACGGCGTGCCGACGGAGACGGAGGTGATCCGCGCCGACCACGTCGTCAACGCCACGGGCGCCTGGGCGGGCCAGATCGGCGACCTCGCTGGCGTCGAGGTCGCCGTCCAACCCTCCAAGGGTGCGATGACGGTCACCAACGTCCGCCAGGTCGACACGGTCCTCAACCGCTGTCGGCCAAAGGGCGACGCCGACATCCTCGTGCCCCACGAGACGACGGCGATCCTCGGAACCACCGACGAGGCCGTCGACGACCCCGAGGACTATCCCGAGGAGCAGTGGGAGATCGACCTGCTGTTCGAGGAGCTGGCCGAGCTCGTGCCGATCCTCACGGATGCCAGGACGCTCCGCACGTTCTGGGGCGTCCGACCGCTGTACGCGCCGCCGGGCGAGGACACCACCGACACGCACGACATCACGCGGGACTTCTTCCTCCTCGACCACGCCGAGCGCGACGACGTCGCCGGGATGACCACCATCGTCGGGGGCAAGTTCACGACCTACCGCGCGATGGCCGAGGAGATCAGCGACCACGTCTGCCGGCTGCTCGGCGTCGACGCTACCTGCGAGACCGCCGACGTGCCACTCCCCGGCAGCGAGGAGCCCGGTCGCCTGGACGACGCGATGGACCGCTATGGCCTCCGGTCGCCGATCGCCCGCCGAAGCGCCGAGCGACTGGGCTCGAAGACGGAGTCCGTGCTCGGCTCGTTCGACCCCAACCCGGTCGTCTGCGAGTGCGAGGCCGTCACCCGGGCGGAGATCCAGCACGCGATCGACGGGGCCGGGTCGGACCTCAACGACGTCCGCATCAGGACCCGGGCCTCGATGGGCAACTGCCAGGGCGGCATCTGCGCCCACCGAATGGCGGCCGAACTCCACCCGGCGTACGACGCGGCGGCGATCCGCGAGGCCCACGACGAACTCCTCGCGGAGCGCTGGAAGGGCGAGCGCCACGCCCTCTGGGGCGAACAGCTCGCCCAGGCCGCGCTCAACTACGCGCTGCACGCCACGACGATGAACCTCGACTGTGATCCCGTCCGTACGGGCGACTCGCCCGACTTCGCCGCGTTCGACGACGGACCGCCCCCGGACGAGGCAGGTGCAAGCGATGGCGCCGCCACAGCAACCGACGGCGGAACCGCCGCGATCGGCGACGGTGCTGTCTCAGCCGACGCCGAATCACCGGCGAGCGGTGATGGTGGCGCCTCGAGCGACGGCGGTCGGGACACCCAGCGCGACCGGTGGGATCGCACGGATCGATCCGGCGACGCGGAGGTGACGGATGGCGATTGACTCGGACGTCCTCGTGATCGGCGGCGGCCTGGCCGGGATGACCGCCGCCATCGCGGCGGCGGACGCCGGTGCCGAGACGAGACTGGTGACCGCCAGCCAGAGCACGCTTCGCCAGGCCAGCGGGCTGATCGACGTCCTCGGCTACCCGCCGAGTGGCTCCTCCTCGCCCACCGGCGCGGACTCACCCGGCGGGCCGGTCCCACGTGGCGACGCCGGCGCACCAGCCGACGACAGCCGCGGACCGCTCGTCGATCCCTTCGACGCCGTCGCCGACCTCCCCGAGGGCCACCCCTACGAGCGCGTCGGGCCCGACGCGATCCGGGACGGGCTGGCGGCGTTCGACGCCATCGTCGAGGGATACGCCGGCGGACACACCGACGCGAACGCGCTGGTGCCCACCCACGGGGGCGCGGTCAAACCGACGGCCCGCTACCCCGACAGCACGGCTGCGGGACTGGCGAGCGACGGCCGGGACGCGGTCCTCGTCGGGTTCTCGTCGCTGCCGGCCCTGGACGCGCCCCTTGCCGCGGCCCACCTCTCCGAGGCGGGCGTTCCCTTCGCGGTCGACGGCGTCACCGTCCGGTTCCCGGGCGAGCTCCGGGCCGACGCCACGGCCACCCGGTACGCGGAACTCCTCGAACGTGACGAGCTGCCGGGGGGCGAGGTCGAGGGAGCCTCGGCCACCGCGGTGAGCGACGGCGGCCGCGAGGCGGCGTCCTGTCGCGCGGTCCTCGCGGATCGCGTGGCAGACGCCGTCGACGCTGCGGACGTCGATCCCCAGCGGATCGGCTTCCCGGCGGTGCTCGGCGAGGAACACCCCACCGAGGTCCGTGCAGCGCTGGCCGATCGGCTCGATGCGGCGGTGTTCGAGGTCCCCTGCGGCCCGCCGAGCCTGCCCGGCATCCGCCTCGAACGCCAGCTTCGCGCGGCGCTGCGGGACCGGGACGTCAGCGTGGCCGACGGCCGCCCCGTCGTGGATTTCCAGGCGACGACGGACCGCGTCGACGAGGTCCACGTGGAGTCCGCGGGCGGCGGGACCGTCCCGATGGCCGCCGAGCAGTACGTCCTCGCCACCGGCGGCCTCGTCGGGACCGGCATCGAGGCCGATCGCGAGGCCGTCCGCGAGCCGGTCTTCGACTGCCACGTCGCCCACCCCGGGGATCGCTACGAGTGGTTCGCCGACGACGTCTTCGGTGACCACCCCTTCGCCGCCTTCGGCGTGGCCGTCGACCGCTCGCTCCGGCCGCTGGACGCGGCGGACGCGCCCGAGTTCGCGAACCTCCGGGCGGCCGGCGCCGTCCTCGGCGGCTACGACCTCGCCGCCGAGAAGTCCGGTGCCGGCGTCTCGCTCGCGACCGGTCACGCTGCGGGAGCAACGGCAGCGAAGGGGGCGTGACGATGCGAGACACCGATTCCAGCGACGACCGGGCAACCGACGGCGGCGTCGACGCGGACGCTCCTGACGATCCCGGCCCGGACGCCGGCGCCGACGCCTTCGACCCCGTCCAGGTGTTCCCAGACAGCGGCGAGATGGACCTCCGGCCCGGGGCCGACAGCTGCTACAAGTGCTCGACATGTGATACGAACTGTCCCGTCGCCGAGGTCGACGACGAGTTCCCCGGGCCGAAGTTCCAGGGACCCGAGCAGTGGCGCCTCTCCCGGGACGACGCCCCCGAGGTCGACCCCTCGATCGAGGCGTGCTCGAACTGCATGCGGTGTGACCACGCATGCCCGACGGACGTGCCCCTCTCCCAGATGCACAACACCGCCCGCGGGACGTACGTCGACGACCAGCTCTCGACGTTCTCCGCCACCTACCTCCGGAAGAAGATCCTCGCGAACTACGGGCGGCTCGGCCGCCTCGGATCGACGTTTCCGCGGCTGACGAACGTCGTGATGGGCAACAGCCTCGTCCGCTCGGTCACGGACCGCGTCCTCGGCATCACGAACGAGCGCGAGTTCCCGACGTTCGCCCGCCAGACGTTCCGCTCCTGGTGGGCCGAGCGCGGCGGTGCGCAGGTCGAGAGCGAGGAGCGCCGGGTCGCGTACTTCCACGGCGACTACGCCAACTACAACACGCCCGATGTTGGGAAGGCGCTGGTCCGGGTGTTCGAGCACTTCGGGTACGAGGTCGCCGTGCCGCGACAGCGCTGTTCGGGCACGCCGATGTTCGCCAACGGGATGCTCGGAGACGCCCGCCGCGCCGCCGAGGTCAACGTCGCCGAGTTCGGCGCGCTGATCGAGGAGGGCTACGACGTCGTCTGCTCGTGTACGTCCTGCTCGATGGCGCTGCGCCAGGAGTATCCCGAACTGTTCGACATCGAGGGGATCGACCGCGTCGCCGCGAACACCTACGACGCAATCGAGTACCTCCGGATCCACGAGGACCTCTCGGGGGCGCTCGCGGCGGCCAGCGCCACGGACGTGCCGAACCTGGCCTACCACGCGCCCTGTCACGCCCGCAACCAGGGGCTCGCCGAGCAGGCGCTGGCGGTCGGCGGGGCCATCGACGACGTCGCCGTCGAGGACGTCGGCGACTCCTGTTCGGGGATCTCCGGGACCTACGGCTGGAAGTCGCCCCACTACGAGACGTCGATGGCGATCGGCGAACAGATGTTCGAGCACATGGACGCCGCCGACGCCGAGACGGGCATGACTGAGTGTCCGACCTGCGCGATGCAGATGGAACACGGCACCGGCTACGAGGTGCGACACACGCTCGAGCTACTCGCCGCCACGCTGACCGAGGAGACCGAGTGGGCGGAGTGAGACGTCCCGCGGGCGCCCCTCCCTGCAACCCACTGTGACCGTCCGCGACCCCGGCGTGACCGCGGCGCCGCCCCGGGGATCAGTCCCCCTCCCCGGCCTCGGCGCCGATTCCAGGTTCGACGCCCGCGTCGTCGGCGTCCGGCGGCGGCGCCGCGACTGCTTCGCCGGTCCCCTCGGCGGCGATCCCCAGTGCCCGGTCGATGCCCTCGCCCCTGGCCAGCAGCAGGTAGGCCGCCCCGCCGGCGAACAGCAGGTCCGCGTACGCGCCGACGACGAGAGCGACGTAGCCGTCCAGTACGTCGAGGGCGTGGGGGCCGAGTGCGATCCCGGCGAGGACGCCCGTCCAGGCGAGTCCGACGACGCCGGCGAGTTCGACGTACAGGCCCCACCGCCGCCCGCCGAGTTCGCGCGTCGCCAGCAGCGGGACTGTCCCGGCTACCCAGAGCCCGACGAGGACGGCCAGCCCCGCCGCCGCGAGCGAGAACGGCTCCTCGAGGAGGAGCCAGCCACCGATGCCGCCGACGTGGAGGAGGCCGCCGAGGCCGAGGCCGACCGCGCGCCACCGGCCCGCCGCGCCGATCCGTGCCAGCAGTCCGACGACGAGGCTCAGCGCCACGCCGTAGGCACCGAGCCTGGCGGCGACAGCAGCCTCGGCCGCGCCGACCCCGAGGGACTGGGGGACCTCGGCAGCGATGCCGGCGTTCCCGGCTGCGACGGCGGCCGCGATCACGACGCCGCCGGCCGCGAAGAGCCGTCGCCGCCCCGGCGACCTGGCGGCTGCGACCACTGCGCCGAGCGCGAAGAGGCCAGCAACGGCCGCAGCGACGAGCGGGACCGCGTCCGCCGAGAGCACGCCGCCACCGGAGGCTTGCACGGGCAGGGCGCCGATGCCGGCCGCCGCTGTGACAATCGCCGATCTGGGCCCGGCGCCGGCTGCACCCGCGCCGGCGAGGACTGCGGCGGTCACAGGCCACCTCCCTGGCCCGCCGAGAGCTGCTGGCGCGTCGAGACGCTGAACTGCCCGACGACGTCGGTGAGGCGGTCGGACTGGCTGTCGAGCGAGCGGGCTTTCGCGGACACCTCGCCGATCTCGCCAGCGGCGTCTTCGGAGGCTTCTGCGACGCGGTCGGCCTGCTCGGCGGTGTCGGCGGACACGAGCGCGACGTTCTCGATGAGGCCGGCGAGCTCCTCGACGGTACCGGCCTGGTCGTTGGTCGCGTGGTCGATCTCCTCGACGCTGTCGTGGACGTGCTGGATCCGGTCGGTGACCGTCGACAGCTCCGCCTCGAGGTCGTCGACCGTCCCGGCGGCCTTGCCGATCCGGGTCTCGACGGCCTCGACCTCCTCGGCGCTCTCGCTGGCCCGGTCCTGGACCGATGCGATGGTGCCCTGGATCTCGTCGACGGCCTCCTGGATCTCGCCGGCCAGCTCCTGGACCTCGTCCGCGACGACGTCGAACCCGCCGGCGTCGCCGGCTGCCTCGCCACCGCCCTCGGTCCTCGCGGTCTCGATGGCGGCGTTGAGCGCGAGCATGTTCGTCTGCTGGGCGATGTCGTCGATGAGTTCGATCGATTCGGCGATGTCGGCCGCGTCCTCGTTGAGACGGTCGATCGTCTCGGCGACACCGCGGGTGTGCTCCTCGGCGTCGTACATCTCGTCGGCCGCGGTGCTCGCGGCGGCCACGCCGTCGTCGGCCAGCCCCGCTACGCGGTCGGACTCGCGGGCGATCGTGCTCGTCGTCGCCGCGACCTCCTCGATCGTCGCAGAGAGGTCCTTGACCTCCGCGGCGGCGGACTGGAGGTCCTCGGATTGCTCGTTGGCACCGTTGGAGATCTCCCGGACGGAGTCGCTGACCGCCTCGCTCGCTTGCCCGATCTCGTGGGCCGAGCGCTGGAGGTCGCCGCTGGCGTCGTCGACGACGTTGGTGAAGCGCTTGACCTGGAGGACGGCGCGCTCCAGCTCCGAGAGCATGCGGTTGAACGAGCCGGCGATCTGGCGCATCGCCTCGTCGTCGGTCTGGGGGTCGATGCGCTGGGTGAGGTCGCCGTCCGCGCAGGCGTCCATCACCTCGCTGTAGCGCTCGGCCTCCGCGACCAGCTCCTCGTTGTCCACCGCGAGGGACTGCCGTCTGGCCTCCGTCTCCGAGCGATCGGCCTCGAGCGTCTCGATGCGGTCCCGGAGCTGGTCGTGCAGCTCCCCCACCGCCGACACCGCCCGGCCGATGTCGTCGTCGCGGTCGTCCTCGATCGTCACCCGCTCCCCCTCGGTGGCGCGCTCGGCTGCGTCGGCCAGCTCGCCCATGCTGCGGGCGACGCGGGGCGCCACGACGAGGAGGACGAGCCCGATGTTCAACGCCGCGACGAGCCCGAGCCCGGCGAAGCCGGACGCGACGCGCTCGGTCGCGACGGCGCCGTCCTCGGCGCCCTCGAGGACGTGCGTCGCGATCACGGCGCCCGATCCGAGGGTGAGCGCCGCCGCGGCCAGGCAGGCGCTCGCGACCGTCGCACTGTACCGCCGGCGGATGCGCGTTGGCAGCAGTCTGTGTAGGTGCATGGAGCGTGGCGGTTGTCGTTTCCTTCGTTGAATCGGGGGTGGTATAATGGTTTGCCGTGTCGATGGGCCGTCGAAACCCCGGTGAGCCGGCCCGATCGCCGGCGCGAGGCTGGGATCCCGGAGTTTCGCTGTCGATCTACAGCGGACATCTCCCGAGCGGTCGCGCCATGGCTCGCCGGCAGTCCCACGTCTCGCGGGGAATCGCCCTGATGGGCTTCGTCTGTCACGGGCTCGCTCGTCGGAGCCACGCCGGCTGGGCGTTGCTCGTGTGGTGCACATTCGCGGGTGCAGGCCCGGCTGTGCATCGATTGCCACCGCAGAAGAACGCCCCCGGTCGTCCGAACCGACCGGGTTACAGCAGCCCCTCGACGATGTCCGCGATCGCCTCGGGCGTCTCGCCGACCTCGGCGCCGGCGTCGTTCAGCGCGTCGATCTTCGACTGGGCGGTCCCGGTGCCGCTGCCCGAGACGATGGCGCCGGCGTGGCCCATCCGCTTGCCCGGCGGTGCCGTCCGGCCGGCGATGAATCCCGCGACCGGCGTGTCCATGTGCTCGCCGATGAAGTCGGCGGCGCGCTCCTCGTCCTCGCCGCCGATCTCGCCGCACATGACGACGGCGTCGGTGGCGGGATCGGCCTCGAACGCCTCGAGGGCGTCGACGAACGTCGTCCCGATGATCGGGTCGCCGCCGATGCCGATTGCGGTCGACTGGCCGAGCCCGCGCGTGGTGAGGTTATCCACGACCTGGTAGGTGAGTGTGCCCGAGCGGGAGACGAGCCCGACGTTCCCCGAGGAGAAGATGTTGCCCGGCAGGATGCCCAGTTTCGTCTCGCCGGGCGTGATGATCCCCGGACAGTTCGGGCCGATGAGGTCCGTTTCGACCTCGGAGAGGCGCTTGCGGACCGCGGCCATGTCCTGGGTCGGGATCCCCTCCGTGATCGCGACCGCGAGGTCGACCGGCGAGTCCAGGGCCTCCATGATCGCGTCCTTGGCGAAGGCGGGCGGGACGAAGATCACCGAGGCGTCGGCGTCCTCCTCGCGCGCGGCGGCCTCGACGGTGTCGTAGACGGGGACGCCGTGGACCTCCTGGCCGCCCCGGCCAGGCACGGCACCGCCGACGACGTTGGTGCCGTACTCGATCATCTGGCCGGCGTGGAACTTCCCCTCGCCGCCGGTGATGCCCTGGACGATCACCCGGGTGTCCTCGTCGACGAACACGCTCATGCGAACCACCCCGGGGTGAGCCGAGCGGAGCGAGGCGATCCTCGGTGGATCGGAGATCCACCGGTGGTTCGCATGCGGTCGTCGTGCGCGAGCGAACGAACGTCGTGAGTGAGCGAGCGTACTACGGAACTCATGCTTCCACCTCCTCGGCGTAGGCGACCGCACGCTGGACGGCGTCCTCCAGCGTCTGCTCGACGGTGACGAGGCTCTCGTCGAGGATCTCCATGCCCTCCTCCCAGTTGGTGCCCGCGAGACGGACCACGACGGGCTTTGGAATCTCCTCGAAGGCGCCCAGCGCCTCGTTGATGCCGCGGGCGACCTCGTCGCCGCGGGTGATGCCCCCGAAGATGTTGAAGACGACGGCGTCGACGTTGTCGTCGGAGAACACCATGTCCAGCGCGTTGGCGATCCGCTCGGCCTTCGCGCCGCCGCCGACGTCGAGGAAGTTCGCCGGCTCGCCGCCGTAGTGGTCGACGAGGTCCAGGGTCGTCATCACGAGCCCGGCCCCGTTGCCGATGATCCCCACGTTCCCCTCCAGGCGGACGTAGTCGAAGTCGTACACGTCGGCTTTGCGCTCGAGGGGATCGTCGCTCTCGGTCTCCTCCTCGTACTCGGCGATCCGCGGCTGGCGGAAGAGGGCGTCCTCGTCGACGTTGAAGACCGCGTCGGCGGCGACGACCTCCTCGTCGTCGGTGACCATCAGGGGGTTGATCTCGGCGTCCGCGCCGTCGTTGTCGTCCCAGAGGTCGTACAGTGTGCCGAGGACGCTCGCGACGTCGTTGGCGACCGCGCGATCGACGCCGGCCTCGAAGGCAGCGCGGCGCGCCTGATAGGGGTGGAGCCCGAAGGCGGGGTCGACGTGCTCGCGAACGATCGCGTCGGGGTCCTCCGCCGCGACCTCCTCGATGTTGACGCCGCCACGCGTCGAGACCATCGCGACGGGGGCGCCCTCGCCGCGGTCCATCGTCACGCCGACGTACAGCTCGTTGACGAAGTCGACGGCGTCCTCCACGAGCACCCGGTCGACGTGGATGCCCTTGAGGTCCATGCCGATGATGGACTCGGCCGCGGCCCGCGCCTCCTCGGCCGTCTCGACGAGCTCGATGCCGCCGGCCTTGCCCCGGCCGCCGACCTGGACCTGGGCCTTCACCGCGACGGGAAAGCCGATCTCCTCGGCCGCAGCGACGACCGCCTCCGGCGTCTCCGCCAGCCGTGAGGCCGGTGTCGGGATCCCGGCGTCGGCGAAGAGCTCCTTCGCCTGGAATTCGTGGAGTTTCATAGGTGTCACCCGTGGGTCCCCTTCCCGGTCAGTTAACGCCACCGAAACGTCGGACGCGCGGACGCGACGCCGTCGATTTCGGCGACGTCCCGTCCCGCCGTGGCGGATCAGTCGGGGGACGTCGATCGCCGGGCACGTAATGCGTCGCCGGCCGCCTATTCGTCGTCGGGCTCGGTCCGCTCGAGGAACGCCAGCGTCGCCGGATCGAACGCGTAGCCGGCACCGCAGGTCTCGCACTCGGTCCGAAGGACGTCGCCGCTCTCGGCGCGCTGCCAGAGGTCCGTCTGGTGGTCCGCGATCTCGCACTCGACGGTGTCCGAACAGGACTCGCTCGCGCAGGGGAGACAGAGGTACCAGTCGGCGCCCGCGATCGAGCCGAGGGGTTCGAGCTCGGAGCGCAGCCGGCTGATGAGGTTGAACGCCGTGACGTCGGGATTGGCGGCGTCGTAGGCGACGGCCTCCGTGCCCTCCAGGTACCCGCGGACGGTCGTTCGCTCGTCGACGAGTGGCACGATCGGGACGCCAGCGGCGACGGCGTAGCCGAGCTCCTGGTTGACCCACGGATCCGCGGCACCCACCTCCGTGAGGACCGAGACGAGGAGGTCGCTGTTGCGGAGCTGTCCCTCGAGCGCGCGACGGGCCCGTCCGGGCTCGACCTGCTCCCCAGCGAGCGCGAGGGAGACCGGGAGGTTCCGGACCGAGTCGAAGAGGTCCTTCACCACGTCGAGGTCGGCGGTCGCGTGGGAGACGAACACCCGCGGTTCGGTCATACCCGGCGGCTCGCCCGCCCCCAGCATATGTCTTCCGTCGGGGCGATCGCAGCAATCTCGTCGTCGCGCTCGACGCCCCTGGCGGGACGCTTAAGACCGACCGCCGCAACCTCCGGCCATGGGACCGAGGCTCAGGACGCCGGAGGAGCGAACCTGCGAGTGCTGCGGCCGCGAGGAGTACTGGGACGAGGACGACCGCGTCTGGCGGATCGTGCGGGAGGACGGTGAGGTACTGGCGGGCGACCCCTACTGCATCCACGAGTGGGACATCACCGGCGAGTTCACGCCGATCGAGGTCGAGTGAGACGCCCGGCAGCGGAGGTGCGTCCGTCGCCGAGGATGCTGGCGCGGTGGTTTTCGGGCTGTCGACTGCTGTCCATTACCGTGGGATCGTCACGCGGGTCAGGTGCAGGACGTACCGGAGCCGAGAGCGCGCTCAGATCTCCCCGCCCAGCACTTTCGCCGCCACCAGCACCGGATCCCACACGGGGCTGAAGGGCGGCGCGTAGCCGAGGTCCGTCCGCTCGAGTTCATCGACCGTCAGTCCGCCTTCCAGCGCCGTCGCGATCGTGTCGATCCGAACGGCGGCACGGTCCTCACCCGCGATGGTGCCACCGAGCAGGCGACCGGTCTCGCGATCGGCCGTCAGCGAGACGATCGTCTCCGCGGCACCGGGGTAGTACCCCGACCGAGAGCTGGCGGTGATCGTCCGGCTGACCGGATCGAAGCCCGCCTCCCGGGCCTCCTCGTGGTCGACGATACCGGTCCGCCCACACTCCAGCTCGAAGGCCTTCAGCATCGCCGTCCCCGCGATTCCGCCGACTGGCGTGAGGTCGCCCGCGACGCTCGCTCCGATCGCCCGCCCTGCCCGATTGGCTGTGAGACCGAGGGGGACCCACGCCGTGTCGCCGGTGACGACGTGGCGCATCTCCGCACAGTCGCCGGCGGCGTAGACGCCGTCGACGCTCGTCTGGCCGTAGTCGTCGACCGCGACTGCACCCGCATTTCCGAGGCGAACGGCCGTATCGGCCAGGAGGTCGGTGTTCGGACGGATGCCGATCCCGACCAGCGCCGCCTCGACGCCGAGCGTCGTCCCATCGGTGCAGGTGAGGCCAGCGACGCGGCCGTCCTCGCCCTCCAGCCGCTCGACCTCCGTGCCGAGGTGGAGCTCGACGTCGTGCCCGCGGAGTGTCTCGGCCGCCGCGTCGGCGACGGCCTCGCCGAACGGTGGTACGAGCTGGTCGCCGCGCTGGAAGAGGTGGACCTCGACGTCGTGGGCGACGAACGCCTCCGCCATCTCGACGCCGACGTAGCCGCCGCCGACGATGGCGACGGTTTCCGGGGGTGCCATCGCGCCGTAGCGGCGGGCACGTTCCGCGTCGACGTAGGGATCGCCGCCGAGGTCGGCGACGTCGAACGACGACGGGTCGGCCAGCATCGCACGGACCGCCGCGGCGTCGTCGAGGCCGTGCATCGGGAGCGCGGCGTCGAGGTCCGCGCCCTCGATCGGATCGGTCACGGCGCGGCCGCCGGTCGCGATCAGGAGGTCGCCGTAGGCCTGGTCGTGGGTGCCCTCGGGGCCATCGACGGTCACCGTCTCGGCGTCGGTGTCGACGGCCGTGACCTCGTGCTCGCGTCGGAGGTCGATCCCCCGCTCGTCGATCTCGGCGGGCGAGAGCGAGAGGAGGTCCTCGAGCCGCTCGACCTCGCCCTTGACGAAGTAGGGCTCTCCGCAGTGGGCGTAGGAGACCCACCGGCCGCGCTCGAAGACGATCACCTCGCGATCTGGATCCTCGCGCTTGCACTTGCTGGCCGCGGAGAGGCCGGCGGCGTCGCCACCGACCACCACGAACGGATCAGACATGTCGTTCGGACGGTCGGCCGGGGTCCTGAAAGGTTTCCGGTCGGGCGGAACGGACGCACGGCGGTCGTCGTGGCCCCTTTACTGGCCGCGGACGAATCGCGGGCCATGCCCACGCTGTTCGTGACCGCGCCGCCGGACGCTGCTGGGGATCTGGCGACTGGCCTCGTCGAAGCGGAACTGGCCGCCTGCGTCAACCGCCTCGAGTGCCACTCGACGTACCGATGGGAAGGAGAGATCCACGACGAGCGCGAGGAGATCCTGCTCGTGAAGACTACCGACGGGGCCGTCGAGGACTGCCGGGAGTGGCTCGTCGCCGAGCACCCCTACGACGTGCCCTGCGTCGAGTTGTACGAGGCCGAGGACGCCCTGCCGGCGTACCGCGAGTGGCAGGCCGACGTCGTCGCGGAGTGATCCGTCGGCTCCCCCGCGAGAGCGCTATGGCGCCGCGGGTCGGCCCTTCGCGCTCGGAAAAGCAACCCTTAACACCGGCAGGCGGGTTCGTTCGGGCATGGCTGGAACCATCGACGTCCTCGTTCCCGGCGGGCAGGCCGACCCCGGCCCGCCGCTGGGACCGGAGCTCGGGCCGACGCCCGTGGACGTGCAGGCTGTCGTCCAGGAGATCAACGATCAAACCGCCGCGTTCGACGGCACGGAGGTCCCCGTCACCGTCGACTACGACGACGACGGCTCCTTCGAGATCGAGGTCGGCGTCCCGCCGACGGCGGAGCTGATCAAGGACGAGGCCGGCTTCGAGACCGGCTCGGGCACCCCGCAGTCGGAGTTCGTCGCCGACATCTCCGTCGACCAGGTCAAGCAGATCGCCGAGCAGAAGCTGCCGGACCTGCTGGCGTACGACCTGAAGAACGCCGCGAAGGAGGTCGTGGGGACCTGTACCTCGCTGGGCGTGACGATCGAGGGCGAGAACCCGCGGGAGTTCAAGGAGAAGATCGACGCAGGGGAGTACGACGAGGTCTTCGCTGAGGAGGCTGCGGCGTAGCCGCAGACGACGAAGCGAAGGCTCGAAAATCGAGCGGAGCGAGATTTTCGGTGTGTTTGCCGAGGAAGCGGCTGCATAGCCGCTGTCGAACCGAATGACGCTGCTACCACGTGAGCAACGTGTTCTCTGCTGACGTGCGCTCCTGAGACAGCGCCGCGCCCCCTTCTCGGAAGCCCCCTCCCGGTCGACCCTTCCAGTATCACCCGGGAGCGGACCCCGAATCGCGCTTTCCTCGTTGGTCTGCGGTGGCGCGTGCGGCGCTGACCTCGTGTCAGTGCTCACAGCGCGAAGTCCTCGTGGGCGGAGCGAGCCAGGCGGCTGGGGAGGACGAGGCCGTTGCGGTGGCCATCGAGCCCTCCTCGGTGGTACCTGCTCGACGTCCCTCCGTCCTACGAGGTTCGACGATCGGTACAAACGGCCTCGTGATCCGTCGAGTACGCCACGGCCACCGGAAATTCCACACATCCCCGCCCGCGACGAACCCGAACTCACCGAACGATCCCGCTACCGTCTCCTGATTACGACGAACGACGTACAGGAGTTTTAATATCGTCGAATGTACTCGTACGGGTAGGAATGGCAGTCGTCGAGACAGAGGTTCGACGCACGTTGCAAACCGACATCGAGTCGCCGACAGCCAAGCTCGTCTTCCTCTCCCTCGTCGAGCAGGGCCGGGCCACCGTCGAGGAGCTCCAGGCTCGCCTCGGCGAGCCCCGGCTCACGCTCTATGGCGTGTTGGGGTCCCTGGAGAAGAAGGGAATCGTGACCGTCGCCGAGGACGGCACCGGGCGGCGGTACGAGCCCGCAGTCTGAGCCCGGGCCGGAGGTGAGCGGATTCACAGTGACCGCGCTCAGAGTTCGATGCGCTCGACCAGCTGGTCCTCGTCGTCGGTCTGTCCGTTGATCGCGACGATGCGCACGTGCTCCTCGAGTCCTGAGCCCACGAGCTTGGACTTCAGGAGGCTGTCGACCTGGTAGACGCCGGCGGCGTTGGTCATCTGGATCTCCACGAGCACCGGCGCCTCCTCGCCGGCCATCAGCGAGACGCGCTTGATCGCCCGACTCGAGATTGTGTTGATCCCCCGCCCGCCGGTCTCGTAGGGGATCCGCGAGCGCCCGCGCTCCATGTCCAGCGCGTCGGCCACGCGGACGACGCCGGCCTCCGTCGTCAGTGGCTCTTCGGGCGTGTGGTGGACCAGGATCGCGTGCAGGATCTCGCCTTTGACCCGGACCGTCGTCGGCACGTCGTAGAACTCGGGGAGGAATCGATCGAGCACGTCCGCCGCCAGCGGGATCGAGTAGTAGGGGTGGTCGTCGCGGTGGACGACGTGGCCGATGTCGTGTAGCGTCGCGGCCAGGGCGACGATCACCGCCTCGTCGGCCTCCTCGAGCCCCTGGTCGGCGGCGCCGTTGAACGCGATACCGGCCTGCTTCAGCAGGTCGTAGAGACACAGCGCGCGGTTCCGGACGATCTCGACGTGCTTGGCGCCGTGGTCGTTGTACTGCTTCCGTGCGACGGGGTTGACGTTCTGAGCCTCGAGGAACGTCTGGATCTCCTCGTCCTCGGCGATGGCCTCCAGCACCTCGTTGACCCGTCGGTCGGGGAAGGCGTGCTCGGCGTCGGGGTCGTAGACGTGCCCGCCGGTCGCGTCGGCGGCCTGCTCGCTCATACCAGCTATACGGACGACCGGCGCAAAAGGGCAGCGACCCGGGGATCTGCCGACGCATCCGGGCCTCGTCTCCGGCAGCGGCGCTACGCCAGGTCCTCGACGGCCGCCAGCACCTCGTCGTAGTCCGGCTCGACGCCGGGATCGTCGGAGACCCAGCGATAGGCGACCTCGCCGTCGCCGTCGACGACGAACACCGAGCGCTTGGCGACGCCCTCGACGCCGAGGTCGTCGAAGTCCATCGAGACGTCGTACTCGGCGATGACCTCGCGGTTGAAGTCGCTCGCGAGGTCGAAGCCCAGGTCGAGATCCTCGCGGAACGCGTTCAGCGCGAACGGCGAGTCGCGGCTGACGCCGACGATCCGCGCGCCGGCGGCCTCGAACGCCTCGCGGCGCTCTTCGAAGGCGTTCATCTCGTGGCTGCAGACGCTCGTGAACGCGCCGGGGAAGAAGGCGAGTACCACCGGGCCGTCGGCGTCGTGGAGGGTGAACGATTCGACGTCGCCGGTTGCGAGCGGTACCGAAAAATCGGGGACGGTGTCGTCGGTTGACGCCATCGGCGGGCGATTACGGCTTGTCCCGGAAGGGAGTTTCGAGAGCCGCGAACGACGCCCGACGAGCGGGACATGGCGTTCGAACGCCGGAGAACGCTTATCACGCGTTGAACGCAATCGGCGTGCGTGACGGTCTCCGAGGCTGACGGTGCGGAAACGGCGCGGCAGCGGACTCCCGCCGGAATCGTCCTCCTCTGTCTGGTGTTGGTCCTGTATAGCCTCCTCTGGTTCCTTTCGGCGACGTTGGGATCCGGACCGACGGCGGCGCTCTCGATCACCGTGGCCGTGGGCGTGCTCGTCCTCGTGTACTTACTGTACACTGGAAGCACCGCCGGGTGGTGGCTCGGGCTCCTCTTCCTCGGCGGGAGCACCCTGTGGCGGTTCTCGCTGGTCGCGCACGGACACGTGGAGAACCTCTTGAACGCCCTCGTCGGGCTCGGGATCCTCGCGTACCTCCTCAGCCAGTCCGCGTTCTATCGTCCGCTTTCCGCGGGACGGTGAAGGTGCATGCGTGGTTGCTGACGAGACGACGATCTCGTCGAACGAAGCGGTGTCGTGTCGAGCGAAGCGAATCTGACGGTGTGCTATCGAGCGAGCGTCGCGAGCGAGGCAGGGCTCGTCAGACGAGCGAAGCGAGTCTGACGGTGGGGATGGGATTTGAACCGTTGCGAGAAATGCTCGCTCGCGTCGCTCGCTGCGCGTTCCTCGCAGGGCTCAAATCCCATGCACCGCTCAGCGCTCACTATCGTTCGCGCAGAGCGGTGTCCTGCCGAGCGAGCGGAGCGAGGGAGGCAGGGCTCGTCAGTCGAGCGAAGCGAGTCTGACGGTGGGGATGGGATTTGAACAACGCCGAGACGTTCCGGGCGTGCGGCCCCGCTCGCGGCGTCGCCGCTCGCTGGGGCCGTTCCGGGACTGCGACTCGTCTCGTTCAAATCCCAGTCCCACCGCTGTTCGGTCGCGTTCGCTCCCTCACAAGCGGTGGGGATGGGATTTGAACCCATGAGTCCTTGCGGACACCTGCTCTCAAGGCAGGCGCGTTGGGCCGCTCTGCCACCCCACCTCGTCACCCACTTGCCGCCGCCCGGCAGTAAGCCCTGTCGGTTCCCCCGATCACTCGGTCCCGAACTCGATCTCCTCGACCGCGGCGACGGTCGCCTCCGGCAGCGGACCGCCGGCCCGGGCGTGTGCCCGGAGTAGCGGCAGCAGGTCGTCGACGTCCCCCGGCTCCCGGAGGAGTGGCTGCATCACCTCGAAGTTGACGCCCAGCCCCGCGTCTGCCGCGCGATTCGCCAGCGTCTCGACGGCCGGCGCGGCGAGCGCGCCCTCGAAGTCGACCGGTTCCGCGAAGCCCGCGTAGTACACCCGGCCGCCGGGTGCCGGTCCGAGGACCACCGGATCGCTTCGCAGCTTCATCGCTGCGGCGTCGATGGCCGTGCGCCCGGCGAGTGGTGCCTCTGGACGGAGGATCGCGGCGGTGTCGGCGTCCTCCTGCCCGAGCAGGTGGGTGATCGTGTTCCCGACGCGGGCGGCGGGCGTCGAGCCGACCTGGACCTCGAAGCGAGCCGCGTCGGGATCGCCGAGCGCCGACGCCACGAGTTCCCGGAGGTCGGCTTCGGGGGCGACGTCGCTCTCGTAATCCGACGCTGGCGGGTGGTTCACGAGCAACTCCCCGCCGCTGCGAGCGACGGTGACGACTGCGTCGTGGACCATCGCCTCGTAGAGGGCTGCCGCGTCCGCCTCGGTGCACCGCCCCGCGTCGACGAGCTGTGAGAGGGCGCCACTCGCCCGCGGCGGTTCGGCGAGCAGGGCTACGACTGTCATGGCGCGGGCTCGGTGCCAGACCGCCTTCAACCCCCGAGTCTCCGTCTCGGCTTGTGGCTCGGCGAGCCCCGATCGAGCGGCGAGGGCTACAAGCCCGACCGGGTCCAAGGAGTCACATGGGCATCGATCGCTCCCGCACTCCGGCAGTCTCGGTCTCTGAGGATCGCCCGCTCGACGGACCGATCGTTGCCGGCTTCTCGGAGTTCGGCCTCGCGGGACTGACGGCTGTAGACTACCTCGTCGAGCAGTACGAACTGCCGACGGCCGGCCACGTCCGCACAGACGGACTCCCGTCGATCACGCCGTTCACGGAGGGTCGCCCCCGGCATCCGACCCGGCTGCACGGCGGCGACGCCGCTCCGGTCGACGCGCTGATCGGTGAGCAGGTGGTCCCGATCTGGGCTGCAGACGACATCGGCGAATCGATCACGGCGTGGCTCGAGACCTCCGCTGTCGAGGAGGTGTGCGTGCTCTCGGGCGTCCCGATCGTTCACGGTCCCGACGACCACCGAACGTTCTGGATCGCGACCGAGGATTTCGAGGAGCGCCGCGTCGCGGGGACCGACCTCCCGGCGATGCCTAACGGGTTCCTCGACGGCGTCGCCGCGTCGTTGCTCGAGCGTGCCATCGGCGCCGACGTCGCGGTCGGCGTCCTCGTGACGCCGGTCCATCCACGGGCGCCGGACGCGGAGGCGGCGCTCCGGCTGCTGGAGGGACTCGTCGCGGCCTACGACCTCGAGATCGACACCGGACCACTCGAAGACTTCGCCGAGGACGTCCGGGGGTACTACGAGGGGCTCGCCGCGCGGATCGAGGCCGAGCCCGATCGTGACCGGCCCGAGGATCGGATGTACATGTGAGCGGCGCTCGCCACGCAACGGGCCGATCGGATCTGTCAATTGCCTCTCCAAGAGGGTGTCAACTGATGGCGGCTCGGAGGTACTCCGTTCTGAAAGGGGGTTTCACTCGATCCACAATGAATAACTACGCAGAGGGTGAGGCCAGGACAACGGATGTCCTCTGACGACCTTCGCACGACGCTGGATCGCCTCGGCGAGCGCCTCAACCTCGGCGAGTACGGAACCGACGCCTACCTCGCCGTCCTCGAACACGGCGAACTCACCGCCAGCGAGATCTCCGAGCAGACGGACATCCCACAGCCCCGCGTCTACGACACGGTGCGCAGCCTCAGCGATCGCGGCCTGGTTGAACTCCGGGAGACGCGGCCGATGAAGGTCGTGGCGATCGACCCGTCGACCTCCTTCGCGGAGGTCGAGTCCTCCCTCCAGAGCGCGCTCGACGAGCTGGAGGCCCGGTACACCGCCCCGGCCCGGGAGACCGAGGCCGTGTCGCTGGTGCGCTCGCGCTCGACGATCCTCCGGTACCTCGAGGAGATCGTCGCCTCAGCCGAGTACGAGCTGTCGCTGTCGCTCACCCCCTCGCTGCTCGAGCGCTACCGGGCAGAACTCGCGGCAGCCGTCGAGCGCGGGGTTGGCGTCGACCTCGTTATCACGCCCGGGGAGGAGGCCCCCGATCCCGAGACCTTCGACTACGCCGCGGTCTGTACGAACGCGCGGACGCGCCGCGGGCTCACGACCCCGATCATCGCCGTCGCCGACGGCACGTACTCCATCTACGCGACCCAGGACGCGCTCCGGGACGACCGCGAGCGCTACGGCGTCATCTTCAACCGCTCGGCGCTGGGCTTTCTCCTCTCGGGCTTCCACGGAACTGTGCTCTGGACCACCGGCGAGCCGGTTCCACTTGACCCGGCCGAGCGCTCGTTCCCCCGCGCATACGCGACCATGCGCCGGTGCGTGCGTGACATCCAGCACGTCGAGGGGGAACTGTACGCGGCGATCAGGGGCCGGGACGTCACCACCGGCGACCAGCGGGTCGTCCGGGGCAAGATTGCGGAGTACGTCTGGGACCCCGGCGAGCAGCTCGCGAGCCTGACCATCGAGACCGGGGACGGTACCGTGACCGTCGGTGGCCAGGTCGCGAGCATCGAGGACATGGAGACCCACGAGCTGTGGGTCGGCCGCGAGGAACCGCCCCAGATCGAGCCCTGATCCGGCCTCGTCGGACCGCTCTCCACCCCGCACGGTCGAGCCAGGCGTCCGTCGAGAGCGCCGCCTCGCCCCACGCAATCGGCGCCGTTCGTCGACTCGACACCCCCAGACGTGGCGTCCTCGTGCAGTCGGCGTCGTCCGCTGACGCGGCGCGGTTCGCTCAGGCGGCGTCCAGCGCCCGGAGCACGCCACGCACGTTCATCGCCGTCTCGGCGGCTGCCTTCTCCTCGCCCCAGACCGCGGCCGTCTCGGCCCGGTCCACGAACGCGTCGACAACCGCCTCGTCGTCCCCGTAGTCGTCTCTCGCAGCCGATACCGCCCGGACCCAGCCTGAGAGGACGCGCTCGTACGCCCCGAGCCTGTCGGCGGTCCGGGCCGGCCCGAAGTGCGCGTAACAGAGCGTCGACGGGGACAGCGACCGGATGGTCCCCACGTCCGCGAGCGCCTGCTCGGGGTCGAAGTTCGGCGGCGGACTCGTGGGCTCGATGGCGTCGCGTTCGGGAACGTAGATCCCCGCCGCGTCGGCGGTGAAGACTGCGTCGTCGGCCGGGGAGTGGTAGACCACCTGGTGTGGGGCGTGCCCCGGCGCGTGGTGGGCGACCAGTTCCCGGTCCCCGAGATCGACGGCGTCGCCGTCGGTGAGCGCTGCGATCTGGTCCTCGTCGATCGGCACCGGCGCCGCGTAGTGGCGCCACTGGTCCCCCACGGCCGCCTTGGTGCCGACGACGAGCCGCTCGGGGTCGATCATGTGTGGCGCCCCGATCTCGTGGACGTAGACCGTGGCGTTCGGGAAGTCCCGGGCGAGCCGACCGGCACCGCCGGCGTGGTCGAGGTGGACGTGCGTGAGCACGATCGCCAGCGGGTCCGCCGCGTCGATTCCCGCGGCCTCGATCGCCGCCCGGACGTGCTCGTAATCGGCTCCGATACCGGTGTCGACGACAGCCGGCCGCTCCGCGTCGATCACGTAAACGGCGCCGTAGCCGGCGACGTCGTACATCCCCGTGTCGACGTACGTGAGATCCGAGCACTCGCCCACGTCGACCGACGCGACGTCTCCAGGGTCCATACCGGGACGGGGTCGGCCCGCGGAATAAGTGGTCGGGTGCCCGGAGTGGGTCGGCGACCCTGGAACGGCTCGAGCGCCCCGGCAACGCCACGGGTCGAATAGTGCCTGCTCCCGGCTCCGACTGCGGCCCCTTCGTAGCCAGCGGTTCGCGTCGCCGTCCCGGACGCGGATATCCCTGGCTGGAAGCGTCGGAGCCGATCCCACTGGACCGCATGCACTGCGAGTGCCCGCCACAGCCTTACAAGCGAAGCCGCGGCGAGCCGGTCCCATGTCCGAAGAGGACCTTGCAGCCCGACTCGACGCCGTCGAGCGCAGCCTGGACGCGGGCGTCGCCGGGGAGGCGACGCCGGGCCCCACGCCCCAGGAGATCGATGACCGGATCGAGACGTTCGCCGACCGCCTCGCGGAGCTGGAAGGTGCGCTCGAGGCGATCGAGGGGTACGTCGGGGAGGTCCAGCGAGTCGACGACGAGCTGGAGCGACGCGCCGATGCCGCCCTCGCCGCGACCGACGGTCTCGAGGAGCGCGTCGCCGCGCTCGAGGACCGAGCCAGTGCCCGCGACGCCGCCGAGGACCACACGGCAGCCGTGGAGCGCCTCGAGCAGGACGTCGAGGCGCTGGAGACCCGCCTCGACGACCGGGCGGCGGCGATCGACGGGCTCGAGCGGACACTCGCGGACGTCGAGGCGACGATCGAGGGACTCCGGCCCGCCGACGGGCACTCCGCCGGAACGGGCCCCCGGCGCCTGGAGACGCTCACGGAGCACGTCGAGCGACTCGCCGTCGGTCTCGACGGCCTCGAAACGCGCCTCGAACAGCTGGAGGCGTCCGCGGGGTCGGGGGCGCAGCAGGCCGCCCCGGCGGCGGCAGCCTCCAGTCGCGGTTCCGCCGACTCCGGAGGCGAGGCAGGCACGCCGTCGTCTCCCGGTCCCCGCTCAGACTCGTCGGTGAGCCCCGAGGTCGGTGGCGCGTTCGGCGGAGACGGCGCCGTCGACGCACGATCGCACGACGACGGCCCGTCCGACCGGGGCACCGCGACGGGCGCGGGCCAGGACCACGGCTGGGGAACGGGGGAACCGGACAATCCTGGCCGCGAGTTGCGGGCGGTCGCGGACCGGTCCTCGGGGTGGGAGGGGCAGCGATCGACGGAGCCCGACGCCCACGCTCGGCCCGGGGAGCGGGCGGCCGAGTCTGGAGGCGTCCCGACGGGTGGCAGCCAGGCGGCGGCGACGACTTCCGATCCGCCAGACGCCCCACCGGGTCGGCCGTCGGAAGCGTCCGACTCGCCGGGTCCGGGCTCCAGGGCAGCGGGGCGGGACACCGGATCGATAGCGGCGACCCAACCAAGCGACGATCGCGGTGAGACCGCGGCCGCGGTCACGACGTGGGGGAGTGCCGATACGTCTCGTGCCGACGGCGGGTCGACCGGTGGGGCAGACAACTCCACGTCCGGGCCAGCCGGGGACGCCGGCCGAGGCCGGACGCTCCTCGAGCGGCTACGCGAGTTGCTGTGATCCGCGTCGTCGTGACCGTCCTGCTCGCCGTCGCGATCGTCGCCGCTGCCATGCCGGTCGTCGATCACGAGGCCGCCGACCGTAGCGACGCAACCCTCCGTGCCGAGATCGAGGCGATCGACCTCGCCGCGACGACACTCCTCCGCTCCGAGGAGTCCGTGCCCGGAACCGTCGGCGCCAGACGGTCGCTCGCGGTCGAGCTTCCCGCCTCTGGCATCGCCGCGGCGGGTGTGGATCACCTGACGATCTCTCCGGCGAACCGCTCGTATCGCTACCGGGTGGCCGGCCGCATTCCACGCACCGTCCAGGGCCGGACGCGGGTGTACACCCACGACGGCGAGCCGCTGGTGCTCGAGGCCTCTGGGACCCACGAACTCGTCCTGGCGCTCGTCGAGTTCGAGGAGGAACGGCGGGTGGTCGTCGCACGCCGTCGCGCGGTCGAGTCCGGGGCCCTCGGTGGGGCGACGGGTTGAAAAGCGATGCCGCGGCGACACGGGAGCATGCACGCGCTGGTCGATCGGGTACTCGGTCGCTCGCCGGAGGAGGGCTGTGCCTGCCGGATGCGAACGGTCGAGCGAACGCTCGCGGTGGACGCCGCCGACTGCGATGGCCGGCTCGACGACGCGCCGGCGTGTCGCGCCACGGTCGCCGAGGCGCTCGCGACGCGAGACGTCGATCGGATCCGGGTCCGTCGGTGTGGCGTCGATCGCTTCTACGACGAGGGAGCCGTTGCCCTCCTCGGGGCCGCCGGACGGCTGGCGGCGCTGGCTCGGGACCTCGATCCCGCGCTCGCGGAGCGGGCCCCCCGGGAGCCACTGGCGGTCGCGGCGGACGCCGCCGCTCGGGCGGAGCCGATCCGTGGTCTCGCCGAGGACGCCGGGTTGCTCGCGGCCTCGACGGTCCAGAATCCGTTCGATCCCGCCGTCGCCCCGTCGATCGCCGACGCTCGCTTCGAGACGACGCCGCCCGAGGACGCCGTCTTGCGGACGGCCAGGGAGCTCTCGACGGACGCGACCGTCCGGATCTACGACGCACCGGGCGTCGGCACCGGCGTCTATCACCTCGATCCCCTCGAGACGGCGCTGGCGGATCCCGCACTCGCGACGCTCGATCGTGCCCACGACGTCCTCGCCGAGCGCAGCGACGAGCCCTCACCCGCCGACGCCGTCCGGGAGGCACTCGAGTCGACTGTGGAGACGGATGCGGCTGCAGGTCTCGAGGTGGCCTGCTCGGATTCGGTGGGTGGGGAACAAGGTCCGTCGAGTGGGACGTCGAGTCCGAGCCCGCCGGTGCCCGCGCTCGCCCGCGTTCTCCGGAAACACACGCGAGGCTACGGCGTCCTCGAGGACTGCTTCGCGGACCCGGCAGTCTCGGACGTCTACGCGAACGGTCCCGCCGCAGGTGGGCCGTTGTGGGTCGTCGCGGATGGGGAGCACCTCCGCACGAACGTCACCCTGGGCGAGGAGGGAGTCGGTGCGATCGCGTCCCGGCTCCGCCGGACCAGCGGCCGCTCCTTCTCGCGGGCGAGCCCGACGATCGACGCGAGCGCGACGATCGCCGACCAGCAGATCCGCGTGGCGGGCGTCCTCGATCCAGCCACCGAGGGGACCGCCTTCGCCTTCCGCTCGGGGGGCGAGGAACCGCTGACCCTCCCCGCACTCGTCGCGAACGGAACCCTCCCGCCCGCGGCCGCGGGCCTCCTCTCCATCGCGACGCGCCGGAGCGCGGCCGGCTTGATCGCCGGCACCCGTGGGGCCGGGAAGACGACCCTCCTCGGTGCCCTGCTCTGGGAGCTCCCGGCAACGACGCGGACGATCGTCGTCGAGGACACGCCGGAGCTCCCCGTCACAGCGCTCCAGGCAGCCGACCGGGACGTCCAGCCGCTGCGGACGACGCTTGCCGAGGGGCCCGGCGTTACACCGACGGCGGCCCTTCGAACGGGGCTCCGACTGGGCGAGTCCGCGATCGTCCTCGGCGAGGTCCGCGGCGAGGAGGCAGCCGTTCTCTACGAGGCGATGCGGGTCGGCGCGAGTGCGGAGACCGTCCTGGGGACGATCCACGGCGACGGCGCCGCCGACGTCCGCGAGCGCGTCGTCGCCGACCTCGGGGTGCCGGAGTCCTCCTTCGCGGCCACCGACCTCCTCGTGACGTGTCAGCAGTATCGTCCGAGCAGCGGCGCCGTCGGGGAAGTCGACGTTGGGAGTGCGGAGACGCGCCGGCACGACGACCAGACGGACGTCCGCCGGGCCCGCCGGGTCGCGGCCATCGAGGAGGTGGTGGGCACGGATCCGGTGCGCTTCGAGGCGCTGTTCTCGATGGCGGCTGCAGAGGGCGGCTCCGGACCGCCCGGAGCGGGCTCGGAGCGAGTCGCCTCTGACGGCGGACCGACGCTCGAACCGACCGGTCGGATCGAGCGCGGGAGCAGCCGGCTCGTCCAGTCGCTCACCCGGCCCGAGGAGTCCTACGCCGACCTCCGCGAGCGGGTCGCCGACCGTGCGTCCCTGATCGGGGCCCTCGCAGACCGCGGGACCACGGCGCCCGAGGGCGTCACGCGCGCCTACGCTCGCGCCGGTGGTGGCCCGTGCTGACGGCCACGCTCCGGGGCCTCGCTCGCCTCGCGCCGACGGACGTCGAGCCGAGCGAGGAGCTCACCCGTGCACTCGCGTTCGTCGACGCAAACGCGTCGCCGGGGACGGTCCTCCAGGCCGGCTACGGTGTGGGCGTCCTCCTGGGTCTGGCGGTGATCCCGCTCGTCCTGGTGCTCCCGCCACCGCACCGTCGTCTCGGAGCGGTGCTGGGGATCGCAGCGGTCCTCGGTGCCGTCCACCTCGTCCACCGCGGGCCGGTCGCACTCGCCGCGCTGGCCCGCTCGCGTGCCCTCGGCGCCGCGCCGGACCTGATCGGCCGGGCGATCTTGCGGATGCGGGTCGATCCGGCACCGGAGGCTGCGGTCGCGTTCGCCGCCGACACCGGCACCGGTCCGCTCGCCGCGAGCCTGCGTCGGCACGTCCGGCGATCGGCCGGGGATCCCGGCTCGGGGCTCGACGGGTTCGCGAGGGAGTGGCGCCCCTGGTTTCCCGCGCTCGCGAGAGCCAGCCACCTCCTCGCCGCGGCGGGCTCGGCAGGGCCAGCCCGACGCGACCGAGCGCTCGCTCGGTCGCTGGAGTCCGTGCTGGAGGGAACCTCCGAGCGCCTGCAAGCGTTCGTCACGGACATGGGAGGCCCGATCACCGCGCTCTACGCGTTTGGCGTCCTGCTCCCACTCGCGCTCGTCGGGGTCGTGCCGGGAGCGAGAGCCGCCGGGCTCCCGGTTTCGCTCCCCGCGATCGTGGCGCTGTACGACGTCGCACTGCCGGCGGTCTTGCTCGCCGCGGCGGGCTGGCTCCTCGTCCGCCGACCGGTCGCGTTTCCCGCGCCGCCACTGGACCACTCCCACCCGGACGTCGAGGGCAGGTGGTGGTTCGGCCCACCCGCGGGGGTGGGCGCCGCAGCAGTCGGTGCGATCGTCGCCCACCGCCTCGTCGGTGTGTGGGCGATCCCGGTCGCGGTCCTGGGTGCCGGCGTCGGGGTCGGGCTGGCCGTCCACTACCGACCGGTCGTCGCCGTCCGCGAGGAGATCCGCGAGATCGAGGCCGGCCTCCCGGACGCATGCTACCTGCTGGGCCGACGGATCGACGACGGCGATTCCGTCGAGCGGGCGCTCGCCCTGACGGCCGAGGCACTCCCGGGTGCCACGGGCGAGGTGCTGGGCGACGCTGCTCGCCGGTGTCGCGTCCTGGGGGTCGGCCCCGCCGAAGCCCTGGTCGGCGAGCGCGGCGCGCTGGCGACGGTCCCGAGTCCGCGGGTCCGCTCGACGGCCCAGTTGTTGACGCTCGCGACGGCCGAGGGGACGCCGGCCGGTCAGGCCATCGTGGCGATGGCGGGTCACCTCGAGGACCTCGAGGCCGTCGAGCGCGAGGCGCGACACTCCCTGGCCAGGGTGACCGGTACGCTGCGGAGCACAGGGGCTGTCTTCGGACCCCTGGTCGCCGGCGCGACGATAGCGCTCGCCGACGGCATGGCGGGCTTCGACGCGGGGACGGAGGCGGTCGGCACCATCTCGACGGGCGGCCTCGGGGTCGCCGTCGGCGTCTACGTCCTCCTGCTGTCGGTCGTGCTCACGACGCTCGCGACCGGCATCGACCACGGCCTCGACCGGTCGTTGACCGGCTATCGGGTCGGCCTCGCGCTCACGAGCGCGACGGCGACCTTCCTGCTGGCCGTCCGGGGAGCGGGGGTACTCATCTGAGACCGGCGCCTCATGGGACGAATGGTCCCGGGGACGAGTGTGCAGGGGCACCGACCTGGTGGCCGAGCCCCGCCACCGTGAGCCGACTGACCTACCGCTCGGCCGGGTCGTCCTCGAGGCCAGTTCGCGACTCGACGTTCGCCATCTCCTCGGTCAGCCACTCCCGGAGCCACCGGACCCGCTTGATCCGGCGGTGGAGCACGCCCTCGGCGGCGTCGCTGACGATCCGCTCGTCGGCCTCGTGGCCCCGCTCGATGACGCGCTCGACCATCTCCGCGGCGTCCATGTGCGTCCGGGATTCATAGCCCATCCGGAGCATCATCAACACCGCGCCGTTGGCACCGACCTTGTCGAGCAGGTCGGCCTCGATGAGACACTGGGTCTCCAGCGTGAGGTCCTCCAGTGGCCCCTGGTAGGAGTGCTCCTCGACGCAGCGGACCACGGCGTCGACGAACGACTCCGGGTAGTCGCAGTGGGTCTCGAGGTACTCCCGGGCGACCCGGGCGCCCTCGTCGGCGTGGGCGTCCTGCTCGGCGTCGAGCTTCGCGACGTCGTGGAAGATGGCCGCCACCCGCGTCACGTCGACGTCGGCGCCCTCCTTCCGCGCGATCTCCGCGGCGATGTCGACGACGTTGCGGATGTGGTTGTAGCGGTACTCTGCGGAGTGCCAGGGGTACCACCGCATCCGGCCACCCTCCTCCTCGCGCTCGACGCTCGCCTGCAGGTACTCGAAGACGAACTCCTCCATGCCCGCGAACTCCTCCGCGGAGACGCGGCGCTCCTTGATCTCAACGCCCACCGTACCACCTCGGGCCCGCGCGTCGTTCGTGCATGTTATCAGGGTAGACGGCCGTTCGACTCTTTAGGCTTACGTACTGCCAGATCGCCGCTCGGAGCCGATACGGTCGGGCAGTTCGGCCATCCTGCGCGGTCGGCACCGGCCCGGCAGTGTCACGGCCGTGGTCCTTTATGCGGCTTCGGCTCCTGTGTCCTCTCGTGACCGACACGACCGAGCGGCGCCTCGAGACCGCCGGGCGCTTCGATGGTGGCGCCACCTGGATCGCCTACCCTTCGGAGTCGATGCAGCGAGCCAGTCACGTCCTCCTCTCGGAGGGCGAGTGCTGGCTCGTCGACCCCGTCGACGCCCCGACCCTCGACGAGTGGCTGGCCGAGTACGGCGAGGTCGCCGGCGTCGTGGTGCTGCTGGATCGCCACAGGCGCGACGCCGCGGCGCTCGCGAATCGCCACGACGTTCCGGTGTTCCTCCCGCCGACGCTCGGCCCGATCGCCGACGAGTTCGACGCTCCGGTCGAGCGCTTCGAGGGATCGCTGGCCGAGACCGGCTTCGAGCCGACCCCGGTCGTCGAGCGCTCACGGTGGCGCGAGACCGCGCTCTACCGCGCGGCCGACGAGACGCTCGTCGTCCCGGAGGCCCTGGGTACCGCCTCCTTCTTCCGGGCCGGCTCGGAGCGGGTGGGCGTCCACCCCGTCCTGCGGCCCCGGCCCCCACGCCGAGCGCTGGGCGGGTTCGATCCCGAGCGACTTCTGGTCGGTCACGGCGCGCCGCTGCTCGAGGACGCCGGAACGGCCGTCGCCGACGCGCTCGCCGGGGCTCGACGGCGGATGCCCAGGGCGTACGCAGGAATGCTCCGAACGATGCTTCCGATCTGACCGTGGTCGAGCACTGCTACGTCACCGGCGGCCTCGTCGACGCGCTCCTCGCGATCGCCGCCGACCGGGAGCCACAGCGCGTGTCGACGCTCCTGTTGGTCTCGCGGGCTGGCGACCTCGAGTTCGACGGCGGATCGGCCGCTCGGACGACGCCCGAGGCGCCGGCGGATCTGGATCCGGAGACCCCGGTCTTCACCGACCTCTACCTCCCCTCCGCAGGCCGGTCCGTCGACGCCGTCTTCGGCATGGACGTCTCCGTCCCCCACGGCCAGGCCCAGGGCCGGTTCGTCTCGCACCCGACGGGCGAGCTGTCGGTCTCGACGACGGACGACCTCCACGAGGTGGTGCTGGTCGCCGTGCCGCCGTGGGAGCGCGCGGACGTCGCCGCCTTCGACCGCAGCGGTCGCCGCCTGGATCTGACCGTCCTCCCCGCTGCACCGCCGGAGCAGGCCTTCGACGGCTGAGCCTGTCATCCGCAGGCGGCGGCCGCCATGGAACCGGGAGCGCCGATCAGTCGTCGAGGTAGCCGAGGTCCCGGAGCTGCTCGGCGATCTCGGCGAACTCCGCCTCCGTCAGCTCGCCGCGGCGCTCGTGCTGGATGACGATGCTGCGCAGCAGGAAGCGGACCAGGTCGCTGGTCGAGGAGAAGCTCGTCCCCTCGATGGTGTCCTCGACGCGATCGGCGAGGTCCGCGGGGATCGAGACGGTGGTGTAGTCGGTCACGGTCGGAGGTGGGTCGGGGCCCTACAAGTCGGTTGTGCGTCTGCGCCCGATGGAGCGGGTCGCTGGCGGGGTGTCGCCGTCCCACCGCTCCGGGTTCCGCCTCAGTCCTCGTCGTCCCGAGCCATGCGCTCGACGCGCTCGATGCGCCGGCGCTGGTCGCGGTGGAGCGCGACGATCATGTCCGAGAGGACGCCGAACATCAGCAACTGGACGCCGACGAGGATTCCCGCGGCAGCGACGATCGCGAGCACCTCGTGGGGGATTCCGCGGGCGAACCACTCGTAGCCGACGTACGCGGCGATCGCCCCGCCGGAGGCCAGTGCGAGGGTGCCGAGGCTCCCGAAGTAGAAGAGGGGGTTGTTCGTCTTCGCGAGCCGGTAGAGCGTGACGATGATCGTGCCGCCGTCCTTGATCGGGTGGAGGTTCGTCTCCGAGCCCGCCGGCCGGGTCTCGTAGGTGATCGGCACCTCCATGGACTCGATGCCGTGGCGGACGCACTCGACGCACATCTCCGTCTCGATGCCAAAGCCCTCTGCGGTGAGGTTCATCCGCTCCAGGGAGTCCATCGTCATCGCGCGGTAGCCCGAGAGGATGTCGTGGTGCTCCCTGCGGTGGATCGCGCGGTAGGCCCAGTTGATCAGCCGGTTGCCCACGCGGTTGAGTCTGGGCATCGCGCCCGACCGGATGTCGGCGAAGCGGTTGCCGACGACGTGATCGGCCTCCCCCGACCGGAGCGGCTCGAGGAGCGTCTCGGCGTCCTCGGGGAGATAGGTGCCGTCGCCGTCGAGGACGAGGACGTACTCCGTGTCGACCTCGGAGAAGCCCTGCATCATCGCGTGGCCCTTCCCGGAGCCGGTCTGCTCGATCACCCTCGCACCGGCCTCCGCCGCCAGCTCCTGGGTGCCGTCCGAGGAGCCGCCGTCGACGACGAGCACGTGCTCGAAGCCCCGCTCGACGAACCCCGAGACCACCGCCTCGATGGTCGCGGCCTCGTCGAGCGTGGGGATCAGCACCGTCACGTCGTCGTGCATGGACGGAACCTCCACGGCGTGTCCCTAAAAATGATTGCTACTGGGACCCGCTCCGGGCCGACGCCCCTCGCGCTCGCCCGGGGTCCTCCTCGCTTCCGCGGGGACGGGAGCAGTCAGAGTCGGCCGTTGCCCCCGGCGCGACCGCACCGGGAAGGAAACGGGTTTGTGGCGGCGCGGCGAAGCGCCTCGCATGAACGTCCGGGCCATCGCCGACCTCTCACCCGACGAGCGAGCGGCGTTCTTCCAGCGGGACGCCGGCGTCGCCGACGCGGCCGACGACGCCGTGGAGATCGTCGAGCGCGTTCGGACGGAGGGTGACGTGGCGCTCAGGGAGTACGCCGAGGAGTTCGACGGGGTCAGCCTCGGGAGTATCGAGATCACCGCCGAGGCCGAACGCGCCTACGAGCGCCTCGACGAGGACCTCCGCGCCGCGATCGAGGACGCCATCGAGAACGTCCGAGCCTTCCACGAGCGCCAGGTCCCAACGGACTGGACGACCGAGATCGAGGGCCGGGAGGTCGGCCGCCGGTTCCGGCCCCTCGAGCGCGTCGGGGTCTACGTCCCCGGCGGCACAGCCGCCTATCCCTCGAGTGCGATCATGGGGATCGTGCCCGCCGTCGTCGCAGGCGTCGACCGGATCGCCGTCACGACGCCGCCCGCCGAGGAGCAAAGCGATGCGACGCTGGGCGCTATCCACGCGGCCGGCGCAGACGCCGTCTACGCTGCCGGCGGCGCCCAGGCCGTCGGGGCGCTCGCCTACGGCACCGAGACGGTCGATCGGGTCCAGAAGATCGTCGGCCCGGGCAACCGCTGGGTCAGCGCCGCGAAGGTGGCCGTCCGGGGCGACGTCGAGATCGACTTCGTCGCGGGTCCCAGCGAGGTCCTCGTGGTCGCCGACGCGGACGCCGATCCGGCGTTCGTCGCCAGCGAGCTCGTCGCGCAGGCCGAACACGACCCGAACGCGGCGGTCGTGGCCGTCACCGACGACGAGTCGCTGGCCAGCGAGGTCGTGGACGCGGTCGAGCACCAGGTCCCCGAGCGCGAGCGGACCGAGGTCATCGAGCAGGCGCTGGCCGGCGAGGCCAGTGGCGTCCTGACCGCGCGATCGATGTCCGAGGCCGTCTCCTTCGCCGAGGCGTACGCGCCCGAGCACCTCGCGATCATCGCGGCAGACGCCGAGGGGATCGCCGACCGGATCCCCTCCGCCGGCAGCGTGTTCCTGGGGCCCTATACCCCCGTCGCGGCCGGCGACTACGCCTCGGGCACGAACCACGTCCTCCCGACCAACGGACTGGCCCACGTGACCGGTGGCCTCTCCGTCGACACCTTCCTTCGGGCCTCCACGGTCCAGCGCCTCGACCGGGCAGCGCTGTCGGATCTCCGCGGCACGATCGAGACGCTCGCGGCGGCCGAGGGGCTGGAGGCCCACGGCGAGAGCGTCCGCAAGCGCTTCGAGGACTGACTTCCTGCCGTCGCGCCCCGGCCGCGGTGCCCGGAACCGGGGGACTGAAACCGCTCGTCCGTGAACCGCCGCCAGTGGCAGCGAGACGCCGGATCGATCCGCACGTCAAGGTGCTCGACGAGGCGGTCGTCGAGCGTGCGATCGATCGCGGCCTCGACGCCGTGGTCTACGCGCCCCACTTCACGCGGCTCCCAGAGATCCGTCGTCGCGCCCACGAGCTCGCGCGGGACGATCTCATCGTCGTTCCCGGCCGGGAGGTCTTCACGGGCACCTACCGGAACCGCAAGCACGTGCTGGCCATCGGCATCTCCGAGCCGGTACCGGACTTCATCACGCTCGAGGCGGCGATGGCGGAGTTCCGACGGCAGGACGCGACGGTGCTCGTCCCGCACCCGGAGTACCTCACCGTGGGGCTCTCGCGGTCGGATATCCGCCGGCACGCGGACGTGATCGACGCGATCGAGGTGTACAACCCGAAGTACTTGCCCTACCACGCGCCCCGGGCCCGTTCGATCGCCGCGGACCTCGACCTGCCGACGTTCGCCTCCTCCTACGCACACCTCGGCCGCACGGTCGGTGCGGCCTGGACCGAGACCGAGCGGGCCCTGTCAGACCCCGAGGACGTCCCGGCGGCGATCCGGGAGAACATCCGCGTCGGCCGCCGCGAGGGCGCGGCGGCAATCGTTCACTCGGCGACGGAGCTCGGGCACTTGATATGGGAGAACACCGCGAAGAAGGTCGACCGCATCGGGCTGCCGGGGATGGAGGCCACCCACCCGAGTGATCCGGCCTACGAGGGTCGCTTCGACGACGCGTACGTGTACTGACCGCCGAGGGCACGGCAACTGATCGTACCCCGGCCGACAACTGACCGTACCCCGCCCGGCAACTGACCGGACCAGGGTCGGCTACCCGACCTCTCTCGGGACTCGTCGGCCGGGCCGGCGTCGGTGGCTGCCGGCTCCCCGGGGTTACTCGGCCGCGGATTCCGCGACCTCGCCCTCTCCTTCGTCGAGCAGCCGCTGTTCCGCGGCGTCGCGGTCTTCGGGGTAGCCGATGTCCATCCGCCAGCCGTCGAGTTCCACGGCGTCGATCGTCCGTCCGGAGTGCAGGAGGAGGTCGACCGCCTCGGAGATCTCGTACTCCCCGCGGTCGGACGGCTGAGTGAGGTGTGCGGCGTGGAAGATCGCCGGCGTGAACGTGTAGAAGCCGGTCATCACGAGGTTGCTCGGTGGGTCGTCGGGCTTCTCGACGACCTCGACGATCTCGCCGTACTTGTTGGTCTTGCAGACGCCATAGCGCGAGGCGTCCTCCCAGGGGACCTCCTCGACGAGGAAGGCGGCGTCGGCGCGTTCCTCCATCTGCCGGCGCACGACGTCTGCGAGGTTCGCCTCGAAGATGTTGTCCCCGAGCATCATCATGAAGTCGTCGTCGACGTGCTCTTCGACGGTGAGGAGGGCGTGGGCGATCCCCAGGGGCTCGCGCTGGTGGGTGTAGGTGATCGGGACGCCCTCGAACTCGTCGCCGTAGTGCTCGATGATGTCCTGCTTGCGGTAGCCGACGACGACGAGCAGCTCCGAGGCCCCCAGCTCGACGAGCTTCTCGAAACACCGCGTCAGGATGGGCTTCCCGGCGACCTCGACCATCCCCTTGGGCTTGTCCTCCGTGAGCGGTCGGAGGCGCGTCCCCTCGCCCGCGGCGATGACGACCGCCTGCATGTCGCTTTGCATACCAGTGGCGTCGGCGCCCGCGTATTTGGGTCTTGTTGGTGGCAGATTGTTGGTAGCCGCCGCCACGGTGAGGGGCTGCCGGCGAGTGACTCTGCCGGCCAGGCCGGTGGGAGAGCACGACAGGCCTCACGCCTGGTCGACCCGTCGTCGGCGGGCCGGATCGGCCGGTGTCGCCGCTGGGACGCGAGTCGAAGCGCTTTCGCCCGCCCACGGTGAACCACCGGTCGATGCCCGACCGTCCGCCGACCGCCGAGGAGGGTGCCCGACTGCGCCGCGTCGCGAACTTCCAGTTCGGGCCCGGCGGTGCCGATGCGCTGTTCGGGGCCGTCGACGCGCTGTCGGTCGAGCGGACGTCCTCGGGACGGATCGAGCAGTGCTACGACGACGGACGCCGGCTGGCGGCCGTGGCGACGAACGGTCGCTTCGTCCTGTCCGTGGCGGGCGCTCGGCGGATCGCAGGCGGCCTCGATGCCCCCCGACATCGGGTCGTCGTGGGCGAGGAGAGCGTCCCGCACGTTCGCGAGGGTCGCAACGCGTTCGCGAAGTTCGTCCAATCGGTGGACCCTGGTCTCCGGCCCGGCGAGGAGACCGTGGTCGTCCACGACGGGGACGTGCTGGGGGTCGGACGGGCGGAGCTCTCGGCCGACGGCATGCGGGACTTCGAGACCGGCGTCGCGGTGTTCGTCAGGCACGGCACCGGAGACTGAGTCGCCACCGACCGATCCTCCCCCGCGCTCCCCCGTCGACGAGCGGCCGGCAAACCGGCTGCGGCGTGGTATCGGTTCACGAGCATTTATCCGGCATCGCCGCGTGAACCGATGGCATGGACCGGTTGGCGCCCGAGCGCGAGTACGACGGCCCCGGCGTCGGCGAGTCGACGTTGCCAGTGCTGTTCGAGGAGGCGGCCGAGCGTCACACCCACCGTCCCGCCCAGCACTACAAAGGGGGTGTCTACGACAGGTCGCTCACCGAGACCGTCCTGCCAGCGGCACCCGAGGGCGAGTTCCGGACGCTGACCTACGGCGACGTCCGGGAGATCGTCCGGCACCTCGCCGCGGGCTTTCGCGAGCTGGGGATCGAGGACGGCGAACGGGTGGCGATCCTCGCTCACACCCGGATGGAGTGGGCGCAGGTGGACTTCGGACTCCTGGCCGCCGGGGGCGTCGTCACGACGGTCTATCCCGAGTCCTCCCAGGACACGGTCCGGTACCTCCTCGAGGACCCGGACGCGACGGGCGTCGTGCTCGAGGGCGACGAGCACCTCGAACGGGTGCTCGCCGTCGAGGACGACCTCGACCTCTCCTTCGTCGTCCAGATCGACACGCCCGGTCCGGACGCGCGGTCGATCCACCGCGAGCGCGAGGACGTCTACACGCTCGCGGCGGTCCACGACCGGGGTGCGGAGTGTTACCGACCCGACGAGTACGACGCCTGGCTGGATGCCACCGACCTCGACGACCTCGCCAGCCTCATCTACACCTCCGGGACGACCGGCCAGCCCAAGGGCGTGCAACTCTCCCACCGGAACTTCCGATCGAACGTCAACCAGGTGCTCGCCCGCTACGGCGACCGACCGGAATCCGACGTTCCTGCGCTCGACGAGACGACACGGACCGTCTCCTACCTCCCGCTCGCCCACGTCTTCGAGCGGCTCGCGGGACACTTCTCCATCGTCGCCGTCGGTGGCTCGATCGCGTACGCGGAGAGCCCCGACACCCTCCAGGAGGACTTCGGGCTCGTCGAGCCGACGAGCGCGACGAGCGTCCCGCGGGTCTACGAGAAGATCTACGACGCGATCCGTGAGCAGGCCACCACCTCCGAGCGTCGCCAGCAGATCTTCGAGTGGGCCGTCGAGGTCGGTCGCGCGTACCACGAGGCGGCGTCGGATCCCGAGGGCTCGCCGGGGATCGGACTCCGCGCGAAGCGGGCCGTCGCCGACAGACTCGTCTTCGGGAAAGTCCGCTCGGCACTGGGCGGCGAGATCGACTTCCTGTTGAGCGGCGGCGGGAGCCTCTCGCCGGAGCTGTGTTCGCTCTACCACGGCATGGGCCTCCCCATCCTGGAGGGCTACGGGCTGACCGAAACCTCGCCGGTCGTGACCGTCAACCCACCCGACGACCCACGCGTCGGCACCATCGGGCCCGCGGTGATCGATCAGGACGTCTGGATCGACGAATCGACCGTGCCGGAGGGCCAGTTCCCCGAGGACGACGGTCCCGTCGGCGAGTTGCTCGTCCGCGGGCCGAACGTCACCGAGGGCTACTGGAACAAGCCCGAGGCGACCGAGGAGGCGTTCCTCGACGAGCTTCCGCCCGGAGCCACCGAGCCGCCGGAACACGAGTGGACCCAGGACGGCCCGTGGTTCCGGACGGGCGACATCGTCCACTACCGTCCCGACGGGTACGTCGAGTTCCGGGAACGGGCCAAGCAGCTGCTCGTGCTCTCGACTGGCAAGAACGTCGCGCCGGGGCCGATCGAGGACGCGTTCGCCGCGAGCGAGGTCGTCGAACAGTGCATGGTCGTCGGCGACGACCGGAAGTTCGTCGGGGCGCTGCTGGTGCCCAACGTGGAGTCGATACGGGCGTGGGCGAGCGACGAGGGAATCGACCTCCCCGAGGATCGGGAGGCGATCACGGCCCACGACGCCGTCCGGGAGCGGATCCAGACGGAGGTCGATCGGATCAACGAGGGCTTCGATCCCCACGAGCAGATCAAGCAGTTCGCGCTCGTTCCCGAGGAGTTCACCGAGGACAACGACCTGCTCACGCCGACGATGAAGAAGAAGCGCCGGACGATCCTCTCGCGGTACGAGGCTGCCGTCGAGGCGCTGTACGAGCGGGAGGAAGACGAGGAGTAGCGGCCCTTCCCGGTGTCGAGGTGGTGACGCGCCCATCGGGCCAGCTGTTGGTGGCTCAGCTCCAGCGGCGCCCTCCCCACGCCGCTCACTGTGCGGCACCAACGACTATTGGCCGGCCGTCCGAACGGGTGCCATGGACCGACCCGTCCGCATCCTCGGTGTCCCGACCGACTACGGGGCGAACCGCCGGGGCGTCGACATGGGCCCGTCGGCGATCCGGTACGCGGGCCTCGCCGACGCCGTCGAGCGCGTCTGTGGGGACTGTCTCGACGAGGGCGACATGAGCGTCGTTCGCGCGGAGAGCACCGACCCCGACCGGGCGCCGCTGGACGATCGGGCGAAGTTCCTCGCGGAGGTCGAGGACGTCAGCGGCCGGCTCGCCGACGACGTCGCGGCGGCGTGCACGGCCGACGCTCTCCCGCTGGTGCTGGGCGGCGACCACTCGGTGGCGATCGGGACCATGGCCGGCGCCGCCCGGGACGCCGACATCGGCGTCGTCTGGTTCGACGCACACGGCGACTTCAACACGCCCTCGACGACGCCCTCCGGGAACGTCCACGGGATGCCACTCGCCGCGGCACTGGGCCGGGACGAGTTCGCGGAGATGCCCTGGGCGCAGGCCGCCGGCCTGGCCCCCGAGCGCGTCGCGATCGTCGGGCTCCGGAACCTCGATCCGGCCGAACGCGAGGCGATCCACGACTCGCCCGTCACGGCGTACTCGATCTCCGACATCGACGACCGCGGCATCGTGGCCGTCGTCGAGGAGGCGCTCTCGGCCGCCAGCGAGGGCGCCGAGGGGCTCCACGTCAGCCTCGATCTCGACTGGCTCGATCCCGACGAGGCGCCGGGCGTCGGGACGCCAGAGCGCGGCGGGGTCACCTACCGCGAGGCCCACGCTGCGCTCGAGCGCGTGGCAGCCATGGAGACGCCGACGCGCTCGCTGGAGGTCGTCGAGGTCAACCCGATCCTCGACAGGCACAACCGCACCGCGGAGCTGGCCTGCGAACTCGTCGCGAGCGCGCTCGGCGAAACGGTCCTGTGAGCCTCGGCGAGACGGTCTGTCACGCCCGGCGAGCGGGCGGCTCGTGGGCCCACTCTGGCGTCCGGCGCTCCCGTTCGTTCACTACAGGAGGTACTCGGAGTAGTCGACGGTCCCGGCGCTGGGGGGTCGCTCCCCTGCGATCGCGGCCGCGATCTCGTCGGCGACCGCCGTCGGTGACCGGTCGGTCGTGTCGATTTCGTAGACTGCCTCCCGGCCGTGCTGGGCGACTGCCTCGCCGAGGATGACGTCCAGGGCCTCGCTCTCGGCGTTCTCCGCGATGCTCTCCTCGCTCTCGGCCGCGTCGGGATCGTCCTCCCCCCGCTGAGCGAGCCGTCGCTCGAGGACGGCCGGGGCACACCGCAGCACGATCACCAGGTCGACCTCGAGGTGGTGGGCGAGGTGTGACTCGATCAGCACGTCGTCCTCGCCCTCGAGGAACGCGGCGACGGCCTCGAGGTCGACGACGTAGCTGTCGCGCTCCGCGTCCAGTCGCTCGTAGAGGCCTTCGGGCTCGATCAGGTCGTTGAGGTGGACGACCTCGAAGTCCCGGGGGACGCCGTCCTCGCTCGCAGCGAGTGCCTCGACGGCGGTCGTCTTCCCCGTCCCCGGGGTCCCGGTGACGGCGATCCTCATCGCTCCTGGGCGTCGGCGGTCGGTTCGTCTCCGGGAGCCCGCCCGTCTGGCTCTCCCGACCGCGGTGGTGAGTGCTCCGCGAGCACGCCGTTCACTGCGTCGACGGCCTCCTCGGTCTCCTCCCGCGTGCCACACGTGATGCGGATGCACTCCGGGAGGCCGAAGCTCGTGCAGTCACGGACGATGACGCCCTCCCGTTTGAGCGCCTCCGTGACGGCCGTCGCGTCCCCGACGTCGACGAGCAGGAAGTTGCCCCCGCTCTCCCAAGCCGGCGCCGCGAGGTGCTCGGCCATGTACTCCCTGCTCCACTCGACGGTCTCGATCGATCGCTCGACGTGCTCGCGGTCCGCGAGCGCCGCGAGCCCCGCACGGCAGGCCAGTTCGCTGACGGCGAAGGGTGTGTTCACCCGGGCGTAGGCGTCGGCCCAGTCCTCGGGCACGAGCGCGTACCCGAGTCGCAGGCCGGCGAGGCCGTAGACCTTGGAGAACGTCCGGAGGACGGCCACGTCGTCCCGCTCGTCGAGGAGCGTCCGGGCGCTCTCGACGTCGGCGAACTCGCCGTAGGCCTCGTCGACGACGACCAGCGTCTCCTCGTCGGTCCGATCGGCGATCTCCCGGACGTCGCCCAGCGGGATGGTGGCGCCGGTGGGGTTGTGTGGCGTCGTGAGGAAGACGACGCGGTGGCCCGCGTAGGCCTCGAGGACGACCTCCGGCGTGACTGCGAAGGACCGCTCGCGAGCGACGGCGTAGCTGTCGACCTCGCCGTGGTGGTAGCGCGCGCTCATCGGGTAGTACGCAAAGCCCGGGTCGGGAACGAGGATCGACTGCCCGGGCTCGATGACGGCGCGGTGGAGGAGGTCGATCGCGCCGTCGGCGCCGGGCGCGAGCCAGACCTGCTCCGGAGCGAGCTCCCAGCGCTCCGCGATCGCGGCCGCGAGGTCGGTGTGCGCGCTCGTGGGGTAGGCGCTGATGCGGTCGGCGTACTCCCGAAGCGTGGCGATGGCCTCCTCGCTCGGCCCGAGCGGGTTCTCGTTGGAGGCGAGCTTCGTGAGGTCCCCGGGGTCGACGCCGAGTTCCCGTGCGACCTCCTCGATCCCCTCGCCGGGCACGTACTCCGCGTGCGCCGAGAGGTCCCGTGTGTCCATGCGCGGAGGCTGGCGGGCTCGCCACTTAACGGCGTCCGTTCGGTGGGGCCACATCACGTGCCGGGAACCAACAGCTCGATCGACGCCGCCGAGGCCGCCCGCGCAGCGGCGCCCGCGAGGCGGTACGACCAAGTACGTGGTCTGCCAACGTCTATCAAATGCGCAGGGAGGTCGCTCCCGAGCAGCTCGACGCCGTGCTCGCGGAGCTGTCCTATCCGGCGATCCGTCCCGACGCGGCGGCCGAACTCCGGGAGGTCATCCTCGTCCTCGAGGACCGCGAGTTGAACCTCGGCGGGGTGATCTCCGACGCCGGCGAGGACGCCTTCCGCGATCCCGAGGAGCTCCGGGCGACGCTCCAGGACGCGGTCCCGGAACTGTAGGGCTCGCGGCTCCGACCGCCAGACCCCGTCGCCGTGCGCTCCCGCAGGAAACCGCGTGGCTTATCTGGCCGTCCCCGCCACTACGTGCAACGATGCAATTTTGCGACGAGTGTGGCTCGATGATGAAGACGGAGGACGGGACGTGGGTCTGTGGGAGCTGTGGCTACGAGGTCGCACGGGACGACGAGTCCGACGCCACGATGGTGACGACCGCCGATCAGGAGCACTCCGAGGTCGTCGACACCTCCGAGGTCGACGCCCAGGACATGGGTCCGACGACCGGGGCGATCTGCCCGGAGTGTGGCAACGATCGGGCGTTCTGGGAGATGAAGCAGATCAGGGCGGCCGACGAGTCCGAGACCCGCTTCCTGACGTGCACGGAGTGTGAGCACAAGTGGCGGGAGGACGATCATTAACGCCCACCTTTTTTGCGCTCGGGTCGCCGGCACGCCGGCGACCGCTCGCGTAAAAAATCTGGACCAAAAAAGACCGCCTGCTCGGGCTTCGCCCTCGCAGGCGGAGAACCACTCGCTCGCTGACGCTCGCTCGCGGACGACTCCTCGGCAGCACCGCCGGGCCCGCACCCGCCGAATCCAGTACGTTTTTCCGAGCCCACTCGGTGCTCTCAGCCAGCGATTTGGAGGATGGATCGACGAACCCTTCTCGTACTCCTTCGGCGAAAGTTCCCGCTGACGATCCTCGCCATCGCCGGGATCGGGTGGTTCCTGGCCGCGAACGGCATCTACTACGAGGAGGTCCTCGGAACGGATCCGAGCATCTGGAACCCACTGCGGCACGTCGGGGCGATCGTGTTCCACAACGGCTGGGGGCACTACCGCGGAAACCTCCCGTTCTTGCTGGCTTTCGGCGTCGCGATGACGCTGCTCACGACCGACGAGCACGTCCTCGGCTTGATCCTCGTCTCGAACGTGATCGGGAGCCTCCTGTACGCCGTCGGCGGCGGGCAGGTCGTCGGCTCCAGCGGCGCGGTCTTCGCCGTCTTCGCGGGGCTGATCGTTCGGTCGACCGGTGATGCGATGCAAAACGAGTCGACAGAGACGCTGCTCGCGACGGAGTTCGGGCTGCTGGCGCCGTTCGTCGTGGTCCTGTACTTCCTGATGATCGTCGTCGGCGGAGACGGAATCGCGCACATGGGCCACTTCATGGCGTTCGCCTGGGGTGGGCTCTACGAACTCGGCTTCGTGCTCGTCGGGCACTCGAGGGGTGAGCGGACCGTGCTCACGCTGGCCGGGCTTCGGCGCGGGTTCCGGTCCGCCGTGTGAGGTGGGCGGCGTCGGCTGGCGGACCCCCGGGTGGTCAGCGACGTGCGAACACGAGGTAGCCGGTGTGACCCACGCCCCTCGTCGAGGGGCGGGTCCCGCGGTCGTCGACGTCGAGGTCCCGTTGGATCGTCTCGCGGGGCCGGATCTCCCGCAGTTCGGCCTCGCGAGCGACCTCGACGACCGCCCGCGTCGCCTCCACGAATGGAGAGTAGACCGCGAGCGCGCCGCCCTCGACGAGCAGCTCCGGCGCCCGCTCGACGATCGCCGGCGCGTCCTCCGTGTCGAGGGTGAGGACGTCGAAGCGGTCGTCGGGGGCGGCGCTGTCCTCCACGTCCGCGACGAGGTCATCGACCTCGTCGGCGAGATCTGCCGTCCGGACCTCGACGCGATCCGCCAGGCCCGCCCGCTCGACGTTCGACCGTGCGAGGTCGGCGAACTCCTGGTCGCGCTCGTAGGTCGTCACCGCCGCACCGGCGTTCGCGAGCCCGGCAGCGAGGACCCCCGTCCCGGTGCCCGCGTCGAGCACCCGGTCGCCGACGCCGGCGCCGGTCGCACCGAGCACCAGGCCGACGTCTCGTGGCATCATCGGCGCGCCACTGCGCTCGAAGTGATCGAAGAGATCCGGTAGCCGTGGACGGCGGACCGTGAAGGATTCGCCGATGTGGGTCTCGACGGTCTCGCCGTTCGTCGGGTCTTCGGGCACCTCCAGCACGCCGAGGTCGGTCTCCAGCGTCTCTCCCGGTGCGAGCAGGTACTCCCGATCGTCGCGCACCAGGAGGACGTGCACCGTCACTCCAGGGCGGCGACGGCGGCGGCGAGGTCGCCGTCGTGCTCCTCCAAGGCCTCCCGGGCCTCCGCCTCGCTGGCGCCGGTGCGGGTCTGGACCATCTCGACGTCGGCGTCGGGAATTCCACCGTCGTCCCCGCCGTCACCGCCATCGTCACCGGCGCCTCCTCCACCGGCAGCCTCGCGCTCGACCGGTTCGCCGACGAGCGTGTAGGTCGCCTGGCCCCGCGCGTCCATCTTGGTGACCTCGGGGTCCTCGAAGACGAGCTCGCCGTCGGGGGTCGTAATGACGACCTCCTCGGCGTCGATCTCGTCCATGTCGATGCCCATCTGCTGCATCATCTGTTCCATCTTGCGCGGGTCGAACCCACCGCCGCCTCCGAACATGGCCGGGAGGTCGGCTGCCGCGGGCAAATACCTGACGCACCGCCGTTGCGACATGACGTCCTACCGCTGCGGGAACGTCCGCGAGCGACCCCAGGGAGCGAGCGGTTCCCCGCGCCGAGCGGGGCGAGGCGCGGCCTTTTTTGGTCCAGATTTTTTGCGCGAGCGGTGCCGCAGCGCCGCTCCGCGGCGCGAGGACACCCGAGCGCAAAAAAGGTGGGCTAGTAGGCGTAGTCCGCGTAGCCGTCGGAGGTGATCGCGTCCGTCGCCGTCGACTCCTCGAGCTTCGCGAGCGCGTCGCGGAAGTCAGACTCGATGACCTCGGTGCGGTCCTCGCGGATCGCGAACATGCCGGCCTCGGTCGTGAGGCTCTCGAGGTCGGCGCCGGAGAACCCCTCCGTCTCGCGGGCCAGGGTCTCGAAGTCGACGGTGCCGGAGACGTTCATCTCGCGGGAGTGGATCCGGAGGATCTTCTCGCGCCCCTCGACGTCGGGCTCGGGCACCTCGATGAGGCGGTCGAAGCGGCCGGGCCGGAGGATCGCCCGGTCGAGCATGTCGAAGCGGTTGGTCGCGGCCATGATGCGGATCTCGCCGCGGTCCTCGAAGCCGTCCATCTCGCTGAGCAGCTGCATCATCGTCCGCTGGACCTCGGCGTCGCCGGAGGTCTTGGACTCGGTGCGCTTGGCGGCGATGGCGTCGATCTCGTCGATGAAGATGACCGCGGGTTCGCGCTCCTCGGCGAGTTCGAAGAGGTCGCGGACGAGCCGCGAGCCCTCGCCGATGAACTTCCGGACGAGCTCGGAGCCCGCCATCTTGATGAACGTCGCGTCGGTCTCGTTGGCGACGGCCTTCGCGAGCATCGTCTTCCCGGTGCCAGGCGGGCCGTGCAGCAGCACGCCCGACGGCGGCTCGATGCCGACCTCGTGGAACTGCTCGGGGGACTCGAGTGGCTCCTCGACGGCCTCGCGGACCTCGCGGACCTGCTGGTCGATCCCGCCGATGTCCGCGTAGGAGACGTCGGGGGAGGCCTCGACCTCCATGGCCTGGGCCCGGGCGTCCGTCTCCTGGTTGAGGACGGTCTTGACGGTGAAGGAGTCGTTGACCGCGACGCGCTCGCCGGCCTCCAGGCGCTTTGCCATGCGCTCGGAGACCTCGGTCAGCACCTCCTGGTTGTTGCCGTGTTGCTTGACGATCGCCTCGCCGTCGTCGACCTCCTCGACGGTGGCGACGTACAGCGAGGTCGTCTTCAGCGTCTCGTTCTCGCGCTCGAGGCGGTCGGCCTCCTCCCGCAGTTCGCGACGGCGGTCGTCCGCGCTCTCCAGTTGCGCCCGGAGCTGGCGGTGGACCTCGAGGATCTCGACGTAGTGCTCGCGGAGGGCCTGCAGCCGTTCCTCGTCGTCCATCTCGGGGTCGAGCTCCAGCCGCGGGCGATCCGGGAGCGACGGGCTTTGCGACATCTACTCATCGAGTAGCGGTGCGGCGTAGAAGTGCCTTTTGGGTCCGGTGATGCTCGCGACGGCGGGACCGTCAGACGGCACCACGACGGGCGGCTGACGACCCGTGGTACTGTGGGCGTTCGCCCCAGATCAGCAACCGGTCGGCGCTGTGGGACCGTCGGTGGGGCGGCCCGGGCGCTCAGAGCAACTCGGCGACGTCGTCGAGCCGTTCGTCGTACTCCGCGATCGCCGCGTCGACGGCGTCGCCGGACTCGACGTCCACGCCGACGTCGTCGAGGAGCTCCGGTGGATACCCGCGCCCACCTCGCGAGAGGAACGCGAGGTAGTTCTCGGCCGCCGGTCCGGGCTCGCCGGCCTCGCCCGTCCAGGGCTCTTCGCAGTCGGCCAGGACGTCGCGCGCGATCGAGACGGCCGCGCTGATCCCCGTCGCGTACTGGTAGACGTAGAACGCCCAGTAGAAGTGCGGGATGCGCATCCACTCGCGGGCGATCCGATCGTCGAGCACTGCGGGCTCGTAGTAGTCGGATTTGAGCTCCCGATAGCGGTCGTCGAGCCGATCGGGGGTGAGTGACTCGCCGTCCTCGACCAGGCGGTGGGTGTCGTGTTCGAAGTGGGCGAACATCGTCTGCCGGAACAGCGTCGAGCGAAAGCGCTCGAGGTACTCCTCGAGGACCCGCTCGCGGAGTGCGTCGTCCTCGACCGTCTCGAGAAGGTACCGCGTCAGCAGCGTCTCGTTGACCGTCGAGGCGACCTCCGCGACGAAGATGTCGTAGTCGCTGTAGACGTAGGGCTGGGACTCGTTGGTGAGCTCGGAGTGCATCGAGTGGCCCAGCTCGTGGGCCAACGTGAACGTCGATGAGACGTCGTCCTGGAAGTTCATGAGGACGTAGGGCTGCGTGTCGTAGGTGCCCGCCGAGTACGCCCCCGAGCGCTTGCCCTTGTTCTCGTAGACGTCGACCCACCCGCCAGCGAGCCCTTCGCGGACGCGTTGCTGATACGCCTCGCCCAGCGGTGCCAGCGCGGCGAGGACGTGGTCCGTCGCGTCCTCCCACGCGATCTCCGGCTCGTCCTCGCCGGTCATCGGCGCGTAGAGGTCCCACATTTGCAACTCGTCGACGCCCAGCGCCTCGCGCTTGAGTTCGGCGTGGCGGTGGAGCACGTCGAGGTTGTCCTCGACGGTCTCGACGAGCGCGTCGTAGACGGTCACCGGGACGTTCGATCCGTCGAGGGCGGCCTCGCGAGCCGTCTCGTAGTTCCGGGCCTCCGCGAGCCGGACGTCGGCGGTGACGCTGTTCTCGTAGGCGGCGCCGACCGCGTTCCGGACGGTCTCCCACTCGTCGTAGAACGCCTCGTGGACGTCCTGCCGGAAGCCGCGGTCGGGCCGCTTGAGCAGGTTCGTGAAGTTCGACTGGGACACCTCCACGGCCTCGCCGTCGGCGTCCTCGACGGTGGGGAAGGTCATGTCCGCGTTCGAGAGCAGCTGGTAGATGTCCCCCGGCGCGCCCGTCACCTCCGAGAGATCCGCCAGCAGCTCCTCGACCTCCGGGGAGCGCGTGTGGGGTTTCATTCGCAGGACGTCCTCGAGGTGGAACTCGTAGGGATCGAGGTCGGGCTCGGCCGCGACCAGCTCCTCGAGGTCGCTGCGATCCCACTGCTGGATCGCCGGCTCCAGAAAGCTCGCGGCGCTTCGGGCCTCCGCCGCCAGCGTCTTCGCCCGGCCCCGCATCGCCTGGTACTCCTGGTCGCGCGTGTCCTCGTCGCTGCGGAGTCGGGCGTAGGTCACGACCCGCTCGACCGTTCGCATCGTCTCGTCGCGTCGCTCGAGCGCCTCCAGGAGGTCGGCGGCGTCCTCGACGTCCTCGACCGATAGCTCGTCGAGCTGTGCCACCGACGACTGGGCCGCCTCGAACGCCTCCTGCCAGGCCTCATCGGACGCGTAGATCCGGTCGAGGTCCCAGGTGTGGGCCTCCTCCAGCTCCGATCGCTCGGGAACCGTCGTCATGCCCGGCCCGCCGCCCCCGACGGACGTAAGCCTTCCCAACCGTCTCAGGCGGGAACTCGGACGGTACTGGCCCGCGGACCCGGCGGGTGCCCCGCCGTGTCACCGGCCGTGGACCCGACCGCGAGGACTCGCAACTGGGCCTGGCGGACACGCTGCGACAGCCGACACTCCACTGGCGCCGACACTCCACTACAGCCGACACTCCACTACAGCCGACGCTTCGGCTCCGGATTGCGCCGCGCTCCGAGCCTGTCGCCGGACTCCACCGGGCTACTCGGAATCGATGCGGCACAGCGAGACGTCATCGAACGTCGCCTCGGCGGGCTCGCGGTGGACGGCGCTGGTGACCACCAGTCCGGCGTGGATCGGGTCGTCCATCGATAGCGTCCGCTGGTCGAGGGGGAACCACTCCTCGCCGTCCGGAGAGACCGAGACGGTCACCGTCGTGCCGGCCCGGTCGATCCTGACCCACTCGAGACCGCCGTCGGCGTTCTCCAGGTGCTGGCTGGTCGTCCGCTCCCCGACAGTCCGACACCACAGCACCTCGACCAGGTCGGGCGTGAAGCCGACGAAGCCGTGGACGCTGTCCTCCGCGAGATCCTGCCGGAGCATCACGCCGGCCTTGCTGTACTCGTAGACGTCGTTCGTCCACTCGACGCGGGCCTCGAGCCGGACGTCGTCGGCCAGCGTCGCGTGGACGAAGTGGAAGTCGTTCTCGCCGCCCCAGATGTCCTCCCCGGCACCCGACACCGTCCACGTCTCGCGCTCGGGGTCGAACGAGGAGTGACCGGGCTCGCCCGGCTCCCCGACGTCGGTCGCGTCGGTGAGTTCCAGCGACTCGCCGAGCGTGGGCGATCGGTCGGACGCCGTCACCGTCAGGCAGTTGCCGACCTCGAAGCGCGCACCGCCGTCGGGGCTCTCGGTGACGCTCAGCTCCCAGTCGTGGCCTGCGGCGACCTCCGAGACGATGGAGAGGCCGGTCCCGGTCCCGCCCTTCGCGGTGGAGTAGCCCTGCTCGAAGACCTGCTCGCGATCGGCCGGTGGAATCCCGGGCCCGTCGTCCTCGAGGAAGAACCCGTCCCAGGTCGCGCCGATCCGCACCGTCACCTCCTCGCCCGCGTGATCGATGGCGTTCTTGAGGAGGTTCTCGAGCATCGAGCGGAACTCCCGCTCGCTGGCGTAGACGACGGTCTCCGCCGGCAGGTCGATCTCGAGCGTCGCGGCGTCCGTCGCGAGGACGTCCCAGACGTTCCCCGCGATCGTGGCGATCCGCTGGCGGCTGGTGGCGAGGTCCGTCGCCGAGCCCGCAGACAGGAGGCGCTGGTCGCCCCTGGCCAGGAGCTCGATGTCGTCGACGAGCTCCTGCATCCGCTCGATCGCGTCCTCGACGTCGTCCAGCGCCGACTCGTCCCCCTCGCGAGCCAGGTCGAGGTAGCCGGCTGCGATGCTGAGCGGGTTCCGGAGGTCGTGTGAGACGTAGCCCGCGAAGCGATCGAGCCGGCGGGTCTTTTCCTCGAGTTCGGCGCGGTGTCGCATCCGGTCGGTCACGTCCCGAACCTGCCCGACGAGTCCGACGACCTCCCCTGCATCGTCCCGGAGTGGAACCTTCGTCGTCTCGAGCCAGAACAGCGGTCCCTCTCCATAGCCCGTCACCTCGCCGAGGATCGGCTCGCCGGTCGAGAGCACCTGCTGGTCCTCCTCGAAGTACCGCTCGTTGAGGTTGAACTGGTCGTCGTGGAGCACCCGATCGGTCTGTCCCAGGGCGTCCGCCTCCGCGGGCCACTCCTCGTTGCTGTGCAGTCGGAGGTAGCGCCCCTCGGCGTCCTTGATCTGCAGGACGTCCTCGATCTCCCCGAACAGTGTCTCGATCGCCTCGAGCTGGAGGTCGTCGCCGAGGCGTTCGTAGTAGTCCACGACCGCGTCGGTGACTGCGGCCGGTAGCCGATCGAGTGCCCCGGATGGAACGATCGCGGTGACGCCATCGGTGGTCGCGAGCGCCGCCTCCTCGTCGAGCGTCTCCGGGACCAGCACGAACGGCGGCGATCGAGGGTGCTCCGCGATCTCGGCGGCCAGCTCCGGCCCGCTGCGCTCGGGGAGTGCCGTCGGTGCCACGACACAGCCGACGGCGATCCCACGGTCGTCGATCTCCTCGACGGCAGCCGCTCGGTCCCCGACAGCGACGACGCGGCACTCCGCGAGCGAGGCCTCGAGCTCGTCGGTGATGGCACTCGCGGGCTCGCCCCTCCCCACCACGAGCACCGCGGGTGGCCCGTCGAAGGCCCGTCTCGCAAAACTCACTACCGGCGGTACCACCCGGACGTGCTTAAGCGCTCTCGCCGATGCGCGGGGGAACCCCGGGGCAATCGCCCGAGTGCCGTCGCCATCGGCCGCTCGAACGACCCCGATTCAGGCCACGCCCGGTAGCAGGACATAGGCGAACAGTGCCGTCAGTGCCCCTGCTGCCGCCAGGTAGTACGCCAGCGGCACCAACATGAGTCGGATCACGTGCCCGGTTCGCCCGACGAGCCCGACGGTCGCCAGCGCCGCGACGACGTTGTGGATCGCGATCACGTTGCCGATCGCCGCGCCGCTCCCCTGCCCGGCGATCACCAGCTGGGTCGACACGCCCACGGACTCGGCGACCTCGTACTGGAGCGCGGTGAACGAGACGTTACTCACCGTGATCGAGCCCGTCACGAAGGTCCCGAGCGCGCCCACCACGGGCGCGACGGCGGGGTACGCGCCGCCGAAGGTCGAGGCGGTCGCGTCCGCGATCACGGTCATCATGCTGCCCGCCTCCGGCGCGCCGGCGTGCGAGCCCGACTCGAGCATGATCTGGACCAGCGGAATGACGAACGCCAGCGCGAGCGCCGGGCCGACGAGTTTGCTGCCGGCCTCGCGCCAGGCGGTGCCGATCTCCTCTCGCGAGAGCCCCAGGACCGGGATCGCGATCGCCGCGCTGAGCAGCAGCCAGGTTCCGGGCACGTACGCCCAGCGGATGCTCGCGGCGACGTCCGTGCCGAGGATCGACGCGTACTCCGTCACGACGATCGGCGCGACGACGTCCGGGACCTCGAGCGTGACGCCAGCGATGGTCGCCTGCTCGCCCTGGAGCAGGTCCGCGATCGGGTCGATCACACGGGTCCCCACGAGCAGCACCACCAGCACGACGTAGGGCGACCAGGCCCGGAGGAGTGACGGGGAGTCCTCCTCCGTAGCGGGGACGGCCGGTTCCTCTCCGGTGGCGGCTGGGGCGCCCGACCCCTCCTCGCCGCCCGGCTCGATCGCACCGACCCAGTGGTCGGGCCACCGATCGCGCTCAGGGAACGTCCAGTGGTCGTCGGGGTGGAGGTACCCCGCCCGCAGCAGGCCGATCGTGAGGCCGCCGCCGACCATCGGGCCGGCGATGGAGGGCAGCTCCGGCCCTACGAACCACGCCGTCAGGAAGTACGGAACGACGAAGGCGACGCCGGCGACCACACACAGTGGCACCACGGGGCGAACCGCAGGGAGCGTCGGTTCGTCGTCCTCGCCGAAGACGTGCACGACGGTCGCCACCGTCACGAGCGGCATCGCGACGCCGACGATCCCGTTGACGAGCGCAGTCCACCCGCCTGCAGCGGTGGCGAACTCGGCGACGGTGAACCCGTCGGCGGCGATCGATTCCTCCAGGGCCGTCAGCGGGTCCTGAAAGCCGACGAGGACCGGCGTGCCGACGGCGCCGAACGTCGTCGCGACCGCGTGGCCCAGGAGCGCGGCGACGACGGCGGCCATTGGTGGGAACCCCAGCGCGAGCAACAGCGGTGCCACGACCGCAGCCGGCGTCCCGAACCCGGCGACGCCTTCCAGGAACGTCGCCAGGAAGAACGCCAGCAGGACGACCTGGACGCGACGGTCGTCGCTGATCGCGGCGAATCCGGCGTTGATGCGCTCGACGGCGCCCCCTTCGACGAGGGTGTAGAGCAAGAGGAGCGCGCCGAAGACGATCCAGAGGATCTCCGCGGCCGTCATCACGCCCGCGATCGACGCGGCGGCGATCCACTCGATGGGCATGTCCCAGACGCCGGCGGCGACGACGACGGCGACAAGCCACGCGACCGGCATCGCTCGTGAGGCCGGCCAGAGGAGCCCGACGAGCAACACGGCGACGACGACCAGCGGTGCGAGCGCGGCCAGCACGGTGAGCGTACTCGCCACGCGTCAGTCCCTCCCGGCACCTTCGGGATGCCGTTCCGTGTACAGTTCGCCCGAACGGTCCGACGTTCCGATCCTGGCTGCCGGCTCCGGAGGACCTGGCCAGCACATCACGTCCGGGACTCGACCGTCCGAATACAATGCTGTACCGGTCCCTCCTGGCTGGGAGGAACGGAAGGGGGCCTTTATTCCACCACCCCCACAACGACCCGGCAGCGAACATGAACGGCGCAGTTCGAGGCAAGGTCGCGATCGTCGGCGCCGGCGACGTCGGGGCGACGACTGCCTACGCACTGATGGACAGCGCGGCGGTCAACGACATCGTCCTCATCGACATCGACAAGGAGAAGGCCGAGGGCGAGGCGATGGACCTCCGACACGGCGCCTCCTTCGTCAAACCGGTCCGGGTCCACGCCGGCGACTACGAGGACGCCTGGGACGCCGACGTCGTCGTCATCACCGCCGGCGTCGCCCAGGCGCCCGGCGAGACGCGCCTCGAGCTCCTGGAGCGGAACACGGAGGTATTCAAGGACATGGTCCCCAAGATCACCGAGGGACTGCACGACGATACGATCGTCCTCGTGGTGACCAACCCCGTCGACGTCCTCACCTACGTCACCTGGAAAGTCTCGGGACTGCCACCGAACCGCGTCCTGGGCTCGGGTACCGTCCTCGACACGGCACGCTTCCGCCACGTGCTCAGCGACGAGCTCGGCGTCGCCGAGAAGCACGTCCACGGCTACATCCTGGGCGAGCACGGCGACAGCGAGGTCCCCGCCTGGAGTGCCACCCACGTCGCCGGCGGCACCTTCGAGGAGTTCTGCGCCGAACAGTTCACCGAGGAGGACGCCCCGGACCGCGAGGCGATCGGGGACCGCGTCCGCGGTGCCGCCTACGAGATCATCGAACGCAAGGGTGCGACCTACTACGCCATCGGCCTCGCGACGCGCCAGATCGTGGAGGCGATCGTCCGCGACGAGAACTCGATCCTCACCGTCTCTTCGCTGCTCCAGGGCCAACACGGAATCGAGGACGTCTACCTGAGCCTCCCGAACGTCGTCAACCGCAGCGGGATCGCCCGGACGGTCGAGGTCCCCCTGGCCGACGACGAGCGGGAGGAGCTCCGGCGGTCCGCCAAAGTGCTCAGAGAGCACATCGACGCGCTGGACATCTGAGCTGGGCGTCGTCGGTGCCCCTCGGAGTGCCGGTGTGATTCGATTGCCTCGACTATCGCTCCTCGTTCGGTGGTGCGGAAGAAGTGTACCGGGAACTCACTGCGTTCGTCTCCCCAGCCCTCCGTCGCTCACGAGGCTCGCTCCGGAGGACGTCGCCCGGGAGTTCGTCGAGCGCAGCGAGACGAACGTCGATCGACGGAGTCGATCGGAACTGAGCGATCCGAAGGATCGCGAACACCGGGAGACGAGCGGAGCGAGTCTCCCGAGCGCTGGCTCGCTTCGCTCGCCAGCAGGTCGGGCGACGCAGGAACGACGACCGAAGGGAGGAGTGAGTGCACCGGGAGACTCACTGCGTTCGTCTCCCGAGCCCTCCGTCGCTCACGAGGTTCGCTCCGGAGGACGTCGGCCGGGATTTGAACTCGATGGCGAGACTCGCTTCGCTCGTCTCGCGTAGTTCAAATCCCGCGTCTCGCACTTCTTCCGTCCGCCCTCGCTCGTCGCTATCGCTCCTCGCTCGGTGGTGCGGAAGAAGTGCGTCGGCCGGGACTGAGCGATCCGAAGGATCGCGAACACCGGGAGACTCGCTCCGCTCGTCTCCCGAGCGCTGGCTCGCTTCGCTCGCCAGCAGGCCGGGCGACGCACGAACGACGACCGAAGGGAGGAGTGAGTGCGTCGGCCGGGATTTGAACCCGGGTTGCGACCGTGGCAGGGTCACGTGATACCACTACACTACCGACGCCCGTGCATCGTAGCTTCCCCCGAGTGCTGTATAAGGGTTGCGGAACGGGGGAGGGCGTGGGGGAGCGTGACGGTGGTGCAGGGGTGGCCGCTCCGGGTTCCGGAGCGGGCTCCGGCCCGGGGATCGGACACGCAGCCTATTTGTGAGGGCGCCGCTGGTTGTCGTCCATGACGCTGGATCGGCTCCGCCCCATCGCGGACAAGGGGCTCTCGCCGTTCGTGGCGGCTGCTGCGCGGGTCGGGCTGACGCCCAACGGCGTCAGCGCGGTGGCGTTCCTCGTCGCGCTCGCGGCGGCGGGTGCCTTCGTCGTGGCGGGCGAGGAGCCGATCGTCTACGTCGCGGGGGCGGTGCTGGTGGCGTTCAGCGGCTGGCTCGACCTCGTCGACGGCGCGCTCGCCCGGAAACTCGACGTCGCCTCAGCCAAGGGTGACCTGCTCGATCACGTGCTCGATCGGTACGCCGACATCGTCCTGATCGCGGGCCTGGCCGCGGGCGTCGAGCGGTACGCGCTCGGATTCGCGGCGGTGACGGGCGTGTTGATGACCTCCTACCTCGGGACGCAGATCCAGGCCGTCGGCCTGGGCCGGGAGTACGGCGGGCTGATTGGGCGGGCGGATCGCCTCGTCCTCATCGGCGTCGCGGCCGTGGGCGCAGCCGCGTATCCGGACCCGATCCGGGAGCTGACCGTCGTGGGGTGGCTGCTGGTGTTCTTCGCCGTGGTGGGTCACCTAACCGCCCTCCAGCGCTTCGGCGGCGCGTGGCGCGACGTCGAGTGACCCGATTCCGGCCACGGGACCCCTCGGCCGAAGTCGGCGGGGGACGGGTCGACGCCGCTCCCCACCCACCCGAACCCCTTTAGCGTCGGGCGATCACGTCCCACGCATCCGATGGCGCGGATCGTGCATACCGCCGACGTCCACCTCGATCCCGCCGCCCCGGAGCGCACGGAAGCGCTCGCCACGGTACTCGATCGGGCCGAGGCGGCGGACGCCGACGCGGTGACGATCGGCGGCGACTGCTTCGAGGACGACACCGCCGCCGAGCGGCTGCGCCCAGAACTCCGCTCGCTGTTCGCGGACCGACCGTTCCCCGTCCTCGTGATTCCGGGGAACCACGACCGGAGGGCGTTCGAGGGCGACGTCTACTTCGGGCCGACGGTGCGGACCGTGACTGCCGAGCCCTTCGAGCACGTGGTGGTCGGCGAGGACGACGCCCGCATCACGTGCGTTCCATACACGCCTGCGGCCGACGAGGAGCTGCTGGTCGCGCTCCGGGAACGCGACCCCTTCGCGGGCCTGGAGTGTCTCCTCCTCCACGCCAGTCTCGAGGCGCCGCTGGCCGGCGACAGCGGCGAGGAGGCAGACCCGCGGTACTGTCCGGTGACCCGGAGCGAGCTGGGGGCGCTGGAGTTCGACGTCGTGCTCGCCGGCCACTACCACCAGGCCGATCGGGTCGACCTGCCGACGGACACCGCCGCTCCGGGCACCTTCGTCTATCCGGGCTCGCCGGCCTCCGTGACCAGGGGCGAGCAGGGCCGACGCTCGATCGCGATCGTCGACGAGGATGCGACCCCGACGGTCGGCCTCGACACGGTCGACGCCTTCCACTACGACGAACTCGTCTGTCGGGTCCGTCCTGGCGAGGCGGCGGCGATGCTCGAGCGCATCCGCGAGCGCGTGGGCGAGTGGGCCGAGCGGAACGTCGCGGCCAGCGTCACGGTGGAGGGGTTCCTCGACCGCCAAGAGGACGAGTTCGCTGCGGCCCTCGCCGACGCGGCGGGGGAGGTCCCCGTAGAGAACCGGACCAGGAGCGTCTCGGCGCTGCTCGAGCATCCGATCTACGAGGGCGTCGTGGATCGGCTCGACGTCGACGCGGTACGCGAGGCGGCCCGGCATCCGGAGGCCGGCGACGAACGACGACGCGAGGCGCTCCAGGAGGACGCTCGTGAGCGGGTGCTCGCTGCCATGGCCGACCTCGCCGCGGAGGGCGACCTCGAATGAGGCTCGATTCCGTCCGGGTCGACCGCTACGGGCCGCTCTCGGGCCTGGAACACGAGTTCGACGGCGGCCTCGAGGTCTGCTACGGCCCCAACGAGTCCGGCAAGACACTGCTCCTCGACGCGATCCTCCGGCTGTGCTCGCCGGACGCGGTCGACGCCGTTCCCGACGTCGGGCGGGTCGAGGCGGACCCGGTCGGGCACGCGGTGCTGGTGACCGGGTCGGATCGGGGCGACGACCGCTCGCCGGCCGATGCGGCCCAGAGAGAAGCCGCCACGAACCCAACCGGGCCCACCACCCCCACCACGACCGAGCACGTTCTCGGCGACGGGACGACGCTGGGTGACGTCACCGGCGTCACCCCGCGCCAGCTCAGGAACGTGTTCGTCGTCCGGGACGCCGACCTCCGCCTGACGGAGGAACACGAGTTCTACGACGCGACGGCCCGCCGACTCGGCGACCTCCACACCGCCCAGATCGGCGCGCTCCGCGAGCGGATCGTGGATCGGGGACGGCTGACGCCGACCGCACTCGACCTCTCGGGCGCCGCCGAACACGGTGGGGCCGCCGACGTCCGCGACGACGCCGCCGCGCTGGCCGGGCGGCTCCGGGAGTACGTCGCGGACTGCCGGGAGTCCGGGATCGAGGCCGCCGAGCGCGAGCGGATCGCAGTCGCGGCCGACCTCGAGGACCTCCGCGGTGATCTCGAGCGCCAGCGGGCCGCCCGAACACTCGCCACGCACGACCGGCTCTCCGAGCACCTCGCGACGGTACGGGAGGCAACGGAGTCCCTCGATGGAACAGACTGCACGCCGGCTGGCCTCGACCGCCTCGAGACGATCGAGGCGGAGGTCGAGCGGCTCGGGGACCAGCTTTCGGACCTTCGGGAGCGTCGGGAGTCCCTGCGGGAGGAGCGCAACGACCTGGCGGACCAGCGCGCGGCCCTCGAGGCCGATCTCGCCCCGCTGGAGGAGCGGGCGCCCTCGATCGAGGACGTGGAGGGGGCGCTCGACGGCCTCCGGGACGTGGCTCCGGAGGCGACAGCTGGTGGGTCCGGCGGCCAGACGGAGCCTGGCGATTCCAGGATCAGGTTCGGCGTCGGGATCGCGATCGCTGCCGCACTCGGCGCCGGAGCGAGCGCGGTCGCGGGCTCGGCGACGGCCGCGGTCGTGCTGGCCGTTCTCGCTGCGATCGCGACGGCGTGGGCTGGTCAGGGAATCCGCCTGCGGCGGCGCGCACGGCGCGAGCGGGCGGAGGTTCAGACGGCCGCCCGGGACGCCGGGCTGGCGGTCGAGTCGATCGCGGAGGTCGCGCCCGCGATCGAGCGCCACCGCGAGGAACGCACGCGACTCGCCGAGCGTCGCGACGAGGTGACGGCGGAGATCGAGGTCCGGGACCGCCGCCTCGAGGACCTCGAGGAGCGACGACGCGAGACGCTCGCGTCCCGCCGCGAACTCGAGCGCGAGCGCCGAGAGCTGCTCCAGCGCGCCGGTGTGCCGGACCTCGCGGCGTACCGCGAGGCGGTGGAGGCCGCCGACACGCTCCGCACCGAACGCCGGGAGGCCATCGCGAGCCTCGCCGAGCGCCTGGGCGATCGGCCTGATGCCTCGATGGACGAACGCCTCGAGCACTGGGCGGGCGAACTCGATGCCCTGCAGGTATCGGTGGGTGACGGCGACGTGACCGCCGACGTCTACGACGCAGACGAGCTCGAGCGCCTAGCGGAGGCAGTCGAAGCGTGCGAAGGTCGGCTGGCGTCCCTGGAGGACCGGCTCGAGGAGCACGAGGACGAGGTCAACCGGTTCGCCGAGGAGGTCGCGACGTTGCCGACTGGGCGCTTCCGGGAGGACCCGATCGCTCTCGCGGCGCGCTCCGTCGAGGGGCTGGCCGCGACCGCCCGCGAACTGGCCGACCTCGTCGACGACCTCGAGCGCGACGCCGACGTCTCCCGGGTGGCGATCGCCGCCCTCGAGGAGGTCCGCGCCGCCGAGGAACAGAAACTCGCGTCGCTGTTCGGTCCCGAGAGCACGGCCAGCGACACGTTCCGGTCGATCACTGGCGGCCGCTACGAGGCGGTCACCTACGACGCCGACGACAGGACACTCGCGGTACACCGGGCTGACGGTCGTCGGTCGACGCCGCGAGCGCTGAGCCGCGGCGCGTCGGACCAACTCTACCTCGCGGCTCGGATCGGGCTCGCCGAGGAGCTGCTACGCGGCGAGCCGGGGTTCTTGCTCCTCGACGATCCACTGCTCCCTGCCGATCGCGAGCGACTCACGGCGGGGTTCGACGCGCTCCGGCGCCTCGCAGTCGAGGGCTGGCAGATCGTCTACTTCACCGCGAAGCCGGAGGTCGGCGAGGAGCTCGTCGAGCGCCACGAACTGCCGTGCCGTCGCTTCGAACGTCTCTCTTGAAGGATCCACTTGGGGGTCGGTACACCGGATGGCACGCTCGCTACGGATCGAACTATCTGGGACTGTGGAGCGACCCGAACGGCCGGGGTCCCGAGGCCCGGACGCCGGGCGGGTACGGTCGTCGGGGCGTCCCGACGGCGGCAGGGAGCGTGTGACAAGCGAGGGCGCGAACCCTCACACACGGACGGATGGGTGGCGATCCCTTATAGCTCCTCGACGGGCACCGAAAGTGAAACTGCAGGAGGGCGAGGCCATCCAGCGGCGGCCGTCAGACGGCCGTCAGACCCCGTCGCATCGGCCTCGCTCCCCGCCCGCGGGGCGGGTCGCCGGGCAAGTCACACGCGGCCGGGACTGGGGTGGCCACGCCCCGTCGTCGCGTCGCAGGACCGTGCTCGGGGCCCCTCGCCGCGACCGTCCGACAGGTACATTCGGCGCCGCTACGCACCCCGAGGTATGTACGTGGGACGCCTCGTCGTCGTCGGACCGGACGTCGCAGCCTACCGGGTCTCCTCTCGCTCGTTCCCGAACCGGGAGATCCGGGATCGAGAGGGGACCCTCACGGTGGGACCGACCCCCGACGCCCCGCCGACGGACAACCCCTACGTCGAGTACAACTGCCTCCGAACGACGCCCGCCGAGGACGCGGCGGTCCTCGGCAACGGCTCGCACGTCGATCCGATCGTCGAGAAGCTCGGTCTCGGGTATCCGGCCCGAGACGCCCTCGCCGAGGCCCTCCTCGCCCTCGACTTCGAGAAGGACGACTACGACACGCCGCGAATCGCGGGCGTGCTCGACGACGGTGGCGCCCACGTGGGAATCGTTCGACGCGACGGCCTCGTCGTCGAGGCCGTCGACGAGCCCACCCTCGTCGCGACGTACGAGCACGACGATCCCACCTCCTTCGAGTTCCCCGTCACCGACGCGGCGAGCGCGGCGACGACCGCCTACGACCTCGAGTTCGACCATCCGGTGTGTGCGGCCGGCGTTGCGAGAGCCACCGACGGGTTCGAGATCGCGGTGGAGAACGGGGACTGACTGTCCAGCCTGCAGGGACATCGGGGTCGGATCCTGCGGATACACAGCGACGACACGGTGTTCGGAGCAGCCCAGCCGGGCCAGCGGACGGCCTCGGGCCGATCGGCTCGCCGTCGAGGGACACGCGAAAATCGGAGCCGCCTCTCCTCCCGGAACGACCGGTCTCTTCCGTTCAGTCGTCGGCGAGCGCGGCGCTTGGCTGCTCCGTCGTCTCGGCCGGCCGGGTCAGCTTGTAGATGCCATAGAGGCCCCAGATCACGAGGCCCGCCGCGACGAGGTAGGCACGGACGTCGGCCGGCACGAGCGGCTCCGCGGTCACTGCGCCCGCGTCGTTGGTCACTTCGGTGTGGGGATTGTCCGTGAGCGTGTTGACCGCGCCGAGGACGACGACGCCCACCGCGATCAACGCCCCACCGAGCATTCCGATCAGGTCCGCCGTGTCGAGGGAGTCAGTGTTCATCGTGTGTCACCCCATCAGGTAGCGCAGCCGCGGGTGCTGTTCGACCAGCGCGGTGTTCTCGAGGTAGGCGTCGAGACCGAAGACCCGCCCCGCCCCGAACAGTGCGATGCCCCCGAAGACCAGGATCCCGAACAGTTCGCCGTTGACGAATCCGTGGCCCCACCCGGCGTTGCCGAGGTAGAAGAAGGATGCGAGGATCATCCCGTTCGCGGCAGCGAGCCGGGTCAGCACCCCGAAGATCAGCCCGAGGCCGATCGCGATCTGCCCCCACGGCACCATCAGGTTGGGCAGGATCGCCGCGTTCGCGGCGAAGAAGTCCGTGATCGGGTGGACGATCGTCCCCTGGGTCCCGAACTCGAGCCAGCCGGTCGTGTCGTAGGTCAGGCCCTGGTCGTACACCTTCCCCAGCCCCGCGTTGAGGAACCACCAGCCGGCGATCACCCGCAGGAGCGCCATCCAGTAGGCACTCCAGGGACCGTCGAAGCTATACGCCACCTCCCGGCCGAACAGCCGGGTGTCTACGGTCGCCGCGTCAGTTGACACAGTTAGCTCACCCTCCACCAGACGGTTCTTGCTCGGGGGGTGTCCGCCTTCTTCGGAAGTATACAGGGGTTTAAGAACTCGTTCGGGTGTCGTGGGTGGTTCCGGCCACGGAGGAATCCGAATCGAGCGACTGTCGGCAGGCCCCCTGTGCGTCCTTGAGAACTCACCGCGCACAGGCGGCGTGCGTCCGATTGGCCGTTCGCGACTGACGTCACAGCTACACCGTGAACCGCGATTGAGGGGTTGGCCATCCAGGTTGTCGCCTGTCGACCCGACAGACGCCGCCCGCCGTGGCTCGGCGTGTCCCCGGGGTTTCTACACGGCCTGGATGCACTCGATTCAGTGTATATCCATGATAAATACAGTAGTATATTTCGCAAGTTTTATCGACTAGTGGCGTTCGTATATCGCTACGGGAGAGAAACGATGGTCAGCACGATACTCGTCACGATCGGCGCGCTCGTCTTCATCTCGGGATCGATGATCGCGTACATGGTCCAGTTGATGAAGGACGGGAGCGAGGGCGCGGTCGATCGGGAGGCCGCGGTCCCCAGTTCCACGACGTCGAACGTTCCCCAGCGGACGGTCCCCGGTGGCGACAAGCGCAGCGCCGACTGATCGGCTCGGTCCAGGCCCTGCGCTCCCGTCTCCGCCTACTGCGTAGTGGTTCTGCCCCGTCGTGATTTTGGGGCTGTTGGTGGCTGTGTCTCCCAGAGGCGTCTCCGCGCCGCTACCAGGTTCCGTGGAAGGTGTCGAAGGACAGTGACTCCAGTGGTTCGTGGCCGACGGCGATCTGGTACTCGCCGGGGGTCACCATCGGGCTGTGGAACTGTGGGCCGTCGTCGGTCGTGATCCGGGGACAGCCAGTGTTGACGAACGCGTCGAGCCCGAAGTTCCGGAGCCGGTCCGGCGTAACCTCGTCCATCGTGATGAGGTAGGCGTCGTCGTTGTCTTCGAGGATGGCCTCGGCCTCCTCCCAGCGACCCTGCCCGATCTTCGTGCAGTAGATGACGCCCCAGGTCTCGGCGTCCATGGCCTTGTGGACCGTCGCGTAGCGCTCGCGGAGGAACTGGTCCGTGTCGGCGACGGTGACGACGTTGTTGACGGGGTCGGCGATGACGACGGTCTTCTCGGGGTGCTCCATCGCGAGGCCCAGTGGGTGGAACTTCCCACCACCGACGTACAGCACCTGATCGGCGTCGACGTCGGCCGAGGCGTAGTTGCAGCCAAGCACCTGCCCCTCGTGGGTCAGCCGGTCGTCTCCCTTGCGGACGTGGACCTCGTAGCCCCGCTCCTCGAGCCACTCGCGCATCTCGCCGAAGCGGTTCATGTGCTGGGCCGTGGTGACGAGTCCGACGTCGGGGTCGACTCCGTCGGGGTCGGTGCCGCGCTCCGCAGCGGCGTCCTCGGTCGGCGGCGCAAGCTCCGCGAGGGACTCCTCCATGATGGGGAACGGGTCGACGTTCGAGAACAGCGGGACGTAGATGATCTTCTCGGACTCCTTCATCGGGGAGTGGCCGAAGTGGACGAACACGTCCGAGCGCTTCATCAGGAAGGTGTCGAGGTCGCAGGCGCCATAGCAGGGCTGGCCCGAGAGCATGATCGTGACGTCGTCGTCGACGAGGCCGCGGATGTCGTCGGCGACCGCCGGTCCCCGACGCTTGAGTCCCTCCGGGAACTGGAGGCCGACGGTCTCGGCGTCGCGCTCCTCGATGGCCGTCTCGATCCGCTCGAGTTCGTAGTCCCACTCCCGGTCGTGCTTGAGGGACATCCCCGTGTTCCGCAGATCTCCCGCAGATCGCTCCTCGGGCTGCTGGCTCATTGGCCAGGTATAGCCCTCGGGAGCGGATAACCTCGGCGCTTCGCGATCCGGCAGCTTCAAACGCGCTCGTCGGCAACCCCGGTGCATGAGCGTCGACGCGGACCGCGACACGGAGTCCGATCCCGCCGCCGAGGTCGAGACCCTGGCGCGGGAGCTCGGCGATGCCATCACCGACCTCCCCGAGTACGAGCGCTACGAGGCCGCGAAGGCCGAGGTCGAGGCCCACGAGGAGGCCCAGGAGCACATTGCTCGCGTCGAGTCCCTCCGCGAGGAGTTCATGCTCGCCCGCCAGATCGGCGAGGCGAGCCAGGACGACCTCGAGGAGCTGCAGGCCGCCCAGACCGAGCTCCACGAGCTGCCGGTCATGGAGGAGTACCTCGAGGCCGAGGCCGAGCTGACGGGTCGGCTGGAGACGCTCAACCAGGCAATCTCCGAGCCGCTCCCGGTGGACTTCGGTCAGCAGGCGGGCGGCTGCTGCGTGGACTGAACAGGCTCCTTCGATCGAGAAGGCCGCGTCAGTTCGTCGGACGGTACGATCCCACCTCGACAGGGATGCTCACGCCAGGTTCATGAGCCGCTGGGCGACCGTGTCCAGCGTGGCCATGGGCTCCTCGCCCTCGTACTCGTAGATGAACCAGTCCGCGCCGACCTCGTGGGCTGCCTCCGCACACGCCTCGAGGTCGACGTCGCCCTCCCCCAGCGGGACGGACTCGTCGGCCTCGACGTTCACGTCCGCGAAGTGGACGAGTTCGGCGCGGTCGCCGAGCGCTCGCAACCGCTCGACGGGGTCGTGCCCCGCTCGCGCGACGTGGCCGACGTCGAGTTCGATGCCGATCTCCGTCGCGGCGACGAAGGCGTCCCAGGAATTGCCGCCCTCGATCTCGTTGAACTCCTGTGTGTGGTTGTGGTAGTGCAGCGTGCAGTCGCTACCGGTCAGCGCCTCGGAGACTGCCGCGAGCTTCGTGGCCGCCGCGGCGACGGCCTCCTGGGACTCGAAGTGCTCGGGGTCGAGCCACGGGACGACGAGGTCCGTACAGCCCATCGCCTCGTAGCGCTCGATCGTCCCCCCGGGGTCCTCCTCGAGCGTCTCGATTCCGACGTGGGCACCGGCCGCCTCGAGCCCAGTTCTCGAGAGCATCGTGGCGACCTCCTCCGGCTCGTAGTTGGTCTCGCGCCCGGCGAACTCCACCGCGTCGAAGCCGGCGTCTGAGACGATCTCGAGGAGGTCCTCGAGGTCGCTGTCTACGTCTCGGAGCGTGTACAGTTGGATCGCCGTTCGAGCCATAGGTGGCCCTACGCTAGCCAGCGGGAAACGCTTTCGTCGGGCGAACCCGGGGTCGCCGGTCCGCGGGGTGTCGATGGTGGGCGGCGGTGAGGATCGGACGGACCGGGGCCACCTCGGAGTTGCACCGGAGGAAGACGGTCCGGGCGTGCGGCCTCGCACCGGGAGACTCGCGATGCCCGTCTCCCGAGCTCTGCCTCGCTTCGCTCGGCAGAACTTCCTTCGGCCGTTCCGGGCTACGTCTTAGGGCTCAAATCCTCGGTGCGTGTGTTTGCACGCTCACCCGCCGCTCCTCGCTGTCGCTCGTCGCGGTGGGTTCGCGGAAAACATGGGCCACCTCGGATTCGAACCAGAGGAAGACGGTCCTGCTCGCTCCCTCCGGTCGCTCCGCGGGCATGCGTCTTCCAGGGCTCAAATCCTCGTCGTTCACTTCCTTCCTCACCTGCGACTCCTCGCTGTCGCTCGTCGTCGGTGGTTCGGAAGGAAGTGGGCCACCTCGGATTTGAACCGAGAACCTCCCGGTTATCAGCCGAGCGCTCAACCTGATTGAGCTAGTGGCCCTCGCGCTCCCGGCTAATCGGAGGTCGCTCAAAAGGGTTACTACCTGATCGCCCGCTGCCTTCTCCCGGTCACTGGTCGTCGTCCGTCACGTCGTACTCGTCCTGCCCGAGATCGACGGTGTCCCCGTCGCCGCCGTCTCCGGTCTCCCTGCCCGCGCCGGGTCCGCCGCCGAACCGACTGCCCCCGCTCCCGCCGAGGTCGAAATCCTCCGGATCGACGGACTCGCCGGCTTCGGACTCCGGGAACCCGAACGTGTACACGGTGCCCGAGGCGAAGCCGTCGGTTTTCTTATCGAGCTTCGGGACGATCACGCGGGTCCGCAGCACGTAGCGGATCGGCGCGCGCGTGAGCGGGACAATCAGGAGGAATCCGATCGCGTCGGTGACCAGCCCCGGCGTCAACAGCAAGGCACCCGCCGCGATCAGTAGGCCGCCGTCGATGAGGCCGTCTGTCGGCGGCTCGCCCTGTGCCAGCGATCGCTGGATGCCACTGATCGTCCGCCGGCCTTCGGCCCGGACGAGGACGGTTCCGATCAGCGCGGTGAGGACGGTGATGGCCACGACCTCGACCCAGCCGATCCGGGTCCCCAGCCACGCGAGGACTGCGGCGTCGACCAGCGGGATCGACAGCAGCAGAGCCAACAGCCACTTCGCCATGTGCCGCCGTACACCGGCGGTCGGGAAAACCGTTGGCCTTCGGGTCCCTGCGGCGCGGCGTCGTCGATCGAGCGGGATCGAGCGTCCGCGGGCCGCGTGAGTCTCGGGCGGTGCTGCCGTAGCCGCGGCATTGAACCGCGTGGGCGGATTCGACCGATCCAGATGGCGACGGCCGAGGCCGAGGGCGTCTTCGAGCGCTACCGGGACCAGGTGGATCGGCCACTCTCGCGACTGTTCCGTGAGTACGGCCTCCCGGAGATACGCTGGTTCTCGATCGGGATGGTCGCGAACGTCGTCGCGCGAACCGCGAGCCTGTTGCCGCCGCTCGTGCTGGGCGTCGCGATCGACGCCGTCTTCGTCGGCGAGAACACGTACTCGCTCCCCTTCCTGCCCCAGGCGTGGGTCCCCACCGGGCAGTCCGGGCAGTTCTGGTTCTCCGTCGCATTGATCGTCGGCGCGTTCCTCGTGACCGGCGTCTTCACGTGGATCTACGGCGTCGCCGCCAACGTCTTCGCCCACCGGGTGATGCACGACGTCCGGACGGACTCCTTCGCGCGGATGCAGCGCCTCGATATGCCCTTCTTCGACGAAAAGCAGACCGGCGAGGTCATGTCGGTGCTGAACAACGACGCCTCGAACCTCGAGGTCTTCCTCGACAACGCCCTGCAGAACTCCGCGCGGCTGGGCGTGATGGTCCTGGGGATCGCGGCGCTGTTGTTCTACCTCAACCCCCAGCTCGCGCTCGTGACCCTCACCGTCATCCCGGTGATGATCGCCTTCACGCTGTGGTTCATGCGCGCGGTCGAGCCACGGTACGTCGCCCAGCGTTCGAGCGTCGGCGACCTCAACACGCGCCTGGAGAACAGCCTCAGCGGCATCGAACTCGTCAAGGCCTCTGCGACGGAGGACCGCGAGACCGAGAAGGTCACCGAGGCCTCCTACGACTACTTCCAGGACACGATGTCGGTACTGAAGCTGAACTACCTCTACCGGCCGGGGATGGAACTGCTGGCCGGGATCGCGTTCGCGGCGACGTTCGTCGTCGGCGGCGTCTGGCTGTTCTCGGGCCCGCCGGCGCCCTTCTCCGGCTCCCTCTCAGTCGGCGAGTTCGTGACGTTCGTCTTCCTCACCCAGCGGATCGTCACGCCGCTGGCGGAGGTCAGCAACATCGTCGACCAGTACGAGAACGCCAAGGCCTCCAGCGAGCGCGTCTTCGGGCTGATGGACGTGCCCGTGCGGATCGAGGACCCGGCGGATCCACTCGAGCTGGCGGACCCACAGGGCCGCGTCGAGTACGACGGCGTGGACTTCGCGTACCCCGAGAGCGCCCTCGCAGCGGCCGAGGCGGCCGAGCGCGAGGTCGCAGTTGGAACCGACGGGGCGATGGGTGACCCCGACCCCACACCGTCACCAGATCCCGACCTCGAGGACGGCGCCGCAGGCGACGACGGCGACCTCGTTCTGGAGGGGATCGACTTCGCCGCGGACCCGGGTGAGACCGTCGCACTCGTCGGTCCCACGGGCGCGGGCAAGTCCACCGTCTGCAAGCTGCTCCTCCGGCTCTACGACGTCACTGACGGCGCGATCCGCGTCGATGGCACCGACGTCCGGGAGTACTCGCTCGCGAGTCTCCGGCGCTCGATCGGCTACGTGAGCCAGGACGTGGTCCTCTTCGACGGCACGGTCGCCGAGAACGTCCGCTATGGCCGATTCGACGCGAGCCGCGAGGACGTGATCAAGGCCGCGAGGATGGCAGAGGCCCACGAGTTCGTCCAGAACCTGCCCAACGGCTACGACACCCGGATCGGCGAGGAGGGCGTCAAGCTCTCGGGCGGCCAGCGCCAGCGGCTCTCGATCGCGCGGACCGTGCTCCGGGACCCCGAGATCATCGTGCTCGACGAGGCGACCAGCGCCGTCGACACCGAGACCGAGCTGTTGATCCAGCGCTCGCTCGACCGCCTCGCCGCCGATCGGACGACCTTCGTGATCGCCCACCGGCTCTCGACGGTGCGTGAGGCCGACCAGATCCTCGTCCTCGAGGATGGCCGGATCGTCGAGCGTGGCACCCACGAGGACCTGCTCGACCGGGACGGGCTCTACGCGTCGCTCTGGGGCGTCCAGGCCGGTGAAATCGAGGCGCTGCCGGATACGTTCGTTCAGCGCGCACGCGACCGGGCGGCCGAGCGACCGTCGGTCGAGGGGTCGAGGAGTGACGGATCCGACCAAACGAGCTGAGGGTGCGGCGCGAGCCAGCCGACCGGGGACTGGCCTCACTCCTCCAGTGAGGGGTCGAGTGGCTCCACGGCCCGATAGACGAGTTCCATCGGGAGCCCCGCGGGATCTCGCGGCGGATCCGGAGGGAGGGATCGGAGGGCTCCGCCCCGCTCTCGGGCGGTGTAGGCCAGGACCATTGCCTCCAGCACAGCCTCGATCGGCACGTCCGCCCCGGCGACGTCCTCCGCGGCCGCCTGGACCGCCGGCGGTGCCTCGGCGTCGTGGTCGGCGAGCGTCCGCATCCGCTCGGCGTAGCCCCCAGCGGTCGCGGGGTCGTGTGCGAGGGGCTCGCCAGCGAAGGCACGGAACGCGAGGTCGGGATGGCTCCCACGAACCACGTCCCGAGCCTCGGGGACCTCCTGGAGGAGTTCGTCCACTGCCGAGATCGCCGGGGCGAGTGCGAAGGCTGCCTGGGAGAGGTCCGAGCCGGTCCTGCGCTCGTGGAGGCGGCGCGCGGCGGGATACCGCCGGCGCCGGGTCGCCTCGCGGACGGGCGGGGTCGGGATCGCGTCCGATCGATCGCCGAGCACAGCGCGGGCCAGCCGATCGCAGGATCGCTCGGGATCCCCGTCCTCGACCAGGCCGATGGGAACGCCGACGACGATCCGCTCTGCGCGTTCGCCGTACTGCCCCCAGAGCCCACCGACCTCGTCGGCGGCGGTCGCGTCGACGACACCGTCTTCGGACAGCGTCGCCCCGACCCAGCTGCCGTCGGCCCACGCGACCCCGACGAAGGCGTGCTCGTCGTTCACTGCCACCACTTCGTCACTCTGCGGGAAAAGTCCACGCACGGGTGCGGTTCGACGCCGTACCGGATTCCTCGCCGGTAGCCCGGCGACGGCCGCCCGAGTCGAATCGTGCGAACGACTGTCCCGGGCCCGGCCGTCTCGGAAGCCTTATCCGGGGTGGCGGCCTCTCTCGGGTTGCAATGGCAACCGGTACGGTCGACTTCTTCAACGACACAGGCGGTTACGGCTTCATCGAGACTGAGGACGCGGACGACGACGTGTTCTTCCACATGGAAGACGTGGGCGGCCCCGACCTCGAGGAAGGCCAGGAGATCGAATTCGAAATCGAACAGGCCCCCAAGGGCCCCCGCGCGACCAACGTCACCCGGCTGTAAGGTTCGACGCCACTCGCGTTCTTTCCGAAGCTACGTCACCAGCTGTGGCGCTCGCGACCGCCGACGCGAGGCTGCAGTGTGAGCCACAGCCCCGCGGAGTCAACGGTGGCCCAGGGAAAGGGTCGATGGCGCTTCCAGCGCCGGCGCCGGTACCCACGTTTTCGGCGTTCGCGGGGCAGCCACTACCTCCGGTGCCGGAGGAACTCCCAGCGCTCCCGGCGCTGCAGGTTCGGTCGTCGCCATCGAGCGGTCGGTCCCTACATCGACCGACACCAATGGCGTTTTGAGCGCCAGTCCGGTATCCAGGCCTGTGCAGCTGCTGCCCGAGAGCGACAAGGCGGTCGCCCTCCTGGCCGGCGGAGTCACGCTGGCGCTGTTCGTCGTGGGTATCGCGATCGTCTCCGTGACGAGTCCCTCCGGCGTGGGCGGTCGGGAGCTGGCGGGCTTCGCGGTCGGTTTCGGCCTCTTCGTCGCCATCTACTTCGTCTCGATGTCCGCCGACCGCGTCCTCCGCGGCGACGACAAGCAGGAGTGAGGGGGTGGACGGCCGTGAGGGTGAATCAGCGGCGTGATGGCTCGGAGCGGGCGCCTCCAGCACCAAAAGTCCGCCGGCCCCACCGGTTCCGTGATGGATAACAAAAATAATATCCCCCCGTCGGCTACGTTCGGTCGTGACCGACACTCAGGTGACGCTCTTCCAGCTGGACAACTACGGCCCCTGGACCGTCACGCCCCACCCGCGGCCCGAGCCGGAGCTCCAGGCGCTGCAGGCCCGGCTCTACGGCGACCTCGCAGAGGCGGTCGGCGACCGCGGCGGCTACGTCTTCGCCACGCGCTTCGACAACGTCGTCGCCGTCACGAACGGCCTGGACCGGGCGGATCACCGCGCGATCCAGGATGCGATCGCCGAGCGCTATCCCGTGACCCTGAGCGCCGCCATCGGGACCGACCCGGAACCAGCGTCAGCGCTCGCGGACGCCACGGACCTGCTCCAGGAACGGGGGAGTGCCCAGGATCCCGACCGCTCGGCCGTGCTCGCGGGTGAACCCCTCGAGGGCGAGGGGACCGTTCGCGTCGCGCACTTCGACGTCGTCGACGTGACTGGGAAGTTCACGGATCGCCTCGACGCCTACGCGACTCACCTCGAGGTCCAGGGATCCACGCAAGCACTCTCGCGGTACCTCTACGATCACCACGGGGCGCTCGCGTTCTTCGTCGGCGGCGACAACGTCATCGCGATCACGCCCGACCTCGACGCGGCGGCGTTCGAGGCCGCGATCGAGGCGGTCGCGGCCGAGACCGGCGTCGAGTTCCAGGTCGGGATCGGTACCGGCACCACCGCTGCCGACGCGGGTATGGACGCGAAGTACGCACTCGAGGACTGTCGCCGCGAGGGATCCCGCCTCGAGGGGCTGGCTCCCGCGACGGCCGACTGACTCCTTCGCTCCCCGTTTCTCGCTTCGAGGTCGACGTTGTCGCGATCGCAGCAACGTGAGCCACGATACCACGCCGTTCGACAGGCCTCCACACTGCCACAACGCTTCGGTAGTTTCTTTGCGTGTCCCGCAGCAGGGACCGTCACCATGAGCATCTCGACGACGCAGGCCGACGCGGCTCTCGATCCGCTGCCCACCGAGCTCTCGAGCCCACGCGCGAAGCTGGTCTACCTGGCAGTGTCGGTCACGGACGGCGCGACCCTCGCGGAACTGCACGCCACTCTCGACGTCCCGAAGCTGACGCTGCTGTCCGTCCTCGACGCACTGACCGCACGGGACCTCCTCGAGGAGACGTCCGAGGGCTACGTGCCCGCGGCCTGACCACCGCCCGCTCTGTCTCCTCGACCGGGGTTCGAAGCCTTTATTCGCGCGCTCGGGCTGGATTTCAGTAGTAACCATGGTCGACAAGCCCGCCTCGATGTACCGGGAGATCAGCAAGCCCCCGTATACTCGACGAGAGTACATCAGCGGGATCCCCGGCTCGAAGATCGCCCAGCACCAGATGGGCAACGGCGACACCGAGCCCGAGGACTACCCGGTGCAGATCAGTCTCCGCGTCGAGGAGGAAGTTCAGCTCCGCCACGACGCGATGGAGGCCTCCCGGCTCTCCGCGAACCGCTACCTGCTCGAGGAGCTCGGGCAGGAGAACTACAAGATGGTCCTCCGGAAGTTCCCCCACCACGTCATCCGGGAGAACAAGCAGGCGACCGGCGCTGGCGCCGACCGCGTCTCCGACGGCATGCGCCAGGCCTTCGGCAAGGTCGTCGGCACCGCCGCCCGGATCGGGGCGAACGAGCGGCTCCTGACGGCCTACTGCGAGGTCGAGGACGCGCCGGTCGTGAAGGAGGCCTACCGACGGGCCTACAACAAGATCTCGCCGCCGTGTCGCGTCGACGTCGAGCGCGGCGAGGAACTGCTCGTCGGCTGAGACTGCGACGAGGCGGGCGGCGAGGGGCACTCCGATCGAATCGCAGCCGGATCTCGTTCCTGGGACGCCGGGTCGGTCCTCGAGCCAACTACACTGGCTAGTCCGGCGAGCGTTTGGCGGACGCAATCGAGTTGCTCCTCGAGGACTCGCGGTGCTGGCCCCGACCGTTAGTCGTCGGTCGCACCCGTTCCGGGCGCTGGCTCGCCCGCGGCCGTCGTGTCGGGTCCACCTGGATCCGGCGACTCGGCGGCGGGAAGTTCCAGCGCCACCACGGTCCCGCTGGGCTCGTTGTCCGCGAACGTGACCTCGCCGTCGTACTGGTCGACGATCCAGGAGGCCAACCACAGTCCGAGGCCGCTGCCGTGCTGGAGCGGTGTCTCGCGGTGCTCCCGGATCGCCTCGATTTCGTAGGGGTGGATGCCGGGCCCGTCGTCGGCGACGGCGACCACGACGTCGTCGCCGCGCTGTTCGACGGCGACGGTGACGGTCGCGTCCCCGTCGTTGTGGCGAACGGCGTTGTCCAGGATGTTCTCGACGGCGGTCTCGAAGAGGGCACCGGCCTCGATCCAGACGCCGTCCTCCGCTTCGAGTGAGATGTCGGCCGCGGGGAAGGACTCGCGGACGTCCGCGACCACCGGAGAGACGAACGCTTCGGCGGGCCGGACCTTCGCCTCCACCTCGGCGTCTAGTGTGTCGTGGATCGCCCGCGCCTTCTCGCCGATCTCGACGAGGCGACGCGCCTCGCCCTTGATCGCGTCGACGTGCTCGGTCTCGCCGCCGTCCTCCCGGATCATGTCCGACCGCCCCAGGATCACGTTCATGTTGTTCCGCAGGTTGTGCCGGAGGATTCGGTTGAGGACGTCGGTCACCTCGTAGAGGCGTTCGAACTCCGCCTCGCGGCGCTCGAGTTCGTCCCGCGAGCGAACCAGGTCTCCGATCGTCCGCTGGCCCGTGGTCACGACGAGGAAGGCGAAGATCGACCCGAGGAGAGCGAACGCCCCGGTCAGCGGCAACAACAGTGACTGGTGACTCGTCAGCAGGATGGCCGCCGCGGCGAGATAGCCGCCGAAGAAGCTCGCGATCAGGATACCGGCGGCCGCCCAGTACTGCCGGTAGGGCTGCTCGGTGACCAGCCCCATCAGCGACCGGACCTGCAGCAGGGCCAGCAAGAGGACCAGCGCGCCGACGAGGAACGGGACGACCAGCGCGAGGGTCCCGGCGTTCATTCGGAGCCCCTCCGCGTGGCTGCCCCGTCCACGGCCACTCCGTGGTGGTCCGGCGTACTGCCACCCAACAGATCTCGATGCACGACTGAAACGACCATGGCTTTCCAGGGATCTGTTATAACGATTCGGGCCGTTCGTGTCGCTCGATTTAATGGTCCACGGCTACGGTGGCGCCCACGCTTCAGCGGGCGGGGGTCGACCGACGAGTTCGGGAGGCTCCGCCCGTCCCGGTTCCCGAACGCGCGAACCGTCGATCACGTCGAGGGTTCGTCGGACGGCCACGCGGCGCGTCTCCATACACGCTCAACCCCGGATTCAGCTGTCGCTCTCGTGATCCGGGAACCGTACCGCAGGCTCGCTATCTGTTGCAAACGCGGAGAACCGCATCGACCCGGAAACGGGCTGGTGTCGGATCCGCCCTCCCCGATTTGAACGGAGGAAGACATTCCTGCTCGCTTCGCTGCGCGGGCTGTGACTTCCAGGCTCAAATCGGCTCGGTTGGATTTTCACAGAAAATCCGCCCTCCCCGATTTGAACGGGGGGCAAGCCGATCTACAGTCGGCTGCTCTACCAGTCTGAGCTAAGGGCGGGCAGGGGACACTACTCCCGGACGCGGATAAAAGACTTACCTTACGACGGCAGTCGATTCCACGGTCGCGTGTCGGTCGGTCGCGTCGAGACGGGTTCCGGTCCAGTGCCTCGATCGGATGGACGTCGCCTGGCACCGGACGATCTACTCGTTGCACGTGCACGCACGCGGGACCGGCTCTCCGGACACAGGCTACTGTGATACGTTCGGACGGTCTCGCGTACAACGTGAGCGTGATACGGATACCCCTCTCGTTTGCACTCGCTCTGTCGAGGTACACTGGTCGCGGCTACGAGTCTGGAGCCCGCTCCGTGGCGTTCGAGGTCCTCGTGATGTTTACACGCCCCGTCGATCCCGCGGCTCCCGACGAGCCGTCATCCGCGTCCGCGGAGCCGGGGCAGTATCGTGTAAACAGGTGATAGGACGTGTGAACGTCCCGATGCCGTCAAGTACGGTCGGAACGAACTCCCGCGGACGACGGCCACACGGCCGGGCGCTCGTCAGACGAATCGAGCCCGCCTCGGGTGCAGTTTCGGTGTCGAAACGGCCGTGAGTGGAGGGTAGCGAAACGCTACAGGTCGTTTACGCGTCTGTCTGACATCGGCGTTAACTTTATTACCCTTGCCTCGGAGGGTATGGCTGCGTAAGACGGTCGTCTTACACGCGACGGCACCCCCCGAATGCCGGTGCCCTCCCGGGGTTTGCGCGTGTGAGATTTACCGCGTGTACGACACGCGCCCACCGTCTTACCCAACGGGGAGCTACAAACCATGGAGCGTGTGACACTCCGCATTCCGAAACAGCAGATCGAAGCGGTCGAACGAATGGTCGAGTCGGGAGAGTTCCCGAACCGATCGGAGGCCATCAGGGCCGCCGTTCGAGACAAACTCAAGGACCAGGGCGAGCCGGTCCAAGAACGCGCCCGAGAGCGCACCTGGGCGAAGGTGTAGACAGATGCAAGACATCGTCCAGGACGCCCTCGAGAACGCGGAACAGGAAAAGCGGGAGATGGAGGTCGACACCGACGGCGACGAGTTCGGCGATCCGCGGATCGTCATCGTCGGCGCCGGCGGTGCCGGCAACAACACCATCAACCGGCTGTACAACATCGGCGTCGACGGCGCGGAGACGATCGCCGTCAACACCGACAAGCAACACCTCAAGATGATCGAGGCCGACACGAAGATCCTCGTCGGCAAGTCCCTCACCAACGGCCTCGGGGCGGGCGGCGACCCCAAGATGGGCGAGCGCGCCACCGAGATGGCCCAGGGCACGATCAAGGAGGTCCTCGGCGAGGCAGACCTCGTGTTCGTCACCGCCGGGATGGGCGGCGGGACGGGCACCGGCGCCGCGCCGGTCGTCTCGAAGATCGCCAAGGAGCAGGGTGCGATCGTCGTCGGGATGGTCTCGACGCCGTTCAACGTCGAGCGCGCCCGCACGGTGAAGGCAGAGGAGGGCCTCGAGAAGCTTCGCGACGAGGCCGATTCGATCATCGTGCTCGACAACAACCGGCTGCTGGACTACGTCCCCAACCTCCCGATCGGGAAGGCGTTCTCGGTGATGGACCAGATCATCGCAGAGACCGTGAAGGGGATCTCGGAGACGATCACCCAGCCCAGTCTCATCAACCTGGACTACGCCGACATGACGACGATCATGAACCAGGGCGGCGTCGCAGTCATGCTCGTCGGCGAGACCCAGGACAAGAACAAGACCGACGAGGTGGTGAAGGACGCGATGAACCACCCGCTGCTCGACGTGGACTACCGCGGCGCGAGCGGCGGCCTGGTCCACATCACCGGCGGCCCCGACCTCACGCTCAAGGAGGCCGAGGGCATCGCCGACAACATCACCGAACGCCTGGACGCCAGCGCCAACGTCATCTGGGGCGCCCGGATCCAGGACAACTACAAGGGCAAGGTGCGGGTCATGGCGATCATGACGGGCGTGCAGTCCGCGCAGGTGCTCGGCCCGAGCACGCAGCGCCAGGCCGACCGGTCGCGCGCCGAGCTCCAGGACGTCGAGGACGCCGACTTCGACGCCGCGAAGAACGTGGAGACGGTCCCCGCTGGCGGCGCGACGAGCGACGGCGGTCGCGACGTGCGCGACCGACAGAACGGCGTGGACGTCATCCGGTAGCGGGTGACTCGGCCGCGGTTCGCAGGGCGATCCTTTCTTCGCTGTACGCGGTCCGGCCCAGCGTGACGCGCCCGCGGAGCACCGGCAGGTGTCCCGGATCACGAACCGTTATGCGGTCGGGGGAGCACTGCTATCGCATGCCACACTACACGCGACGCCGCACCCTCCGAGCGATCGGTGTCGGTATCGCGGCGACCGTGGCCGGCTGTATCGGCGGTGACAGCGGCGACGACACTGCCAATGGCGAGGACGATGGTGGCCCGACGGTGATTGAGGTGGGCGCCGGCAACGGCCTGGAGTTCTCGCCTGAGGACACCGCGGTCGCGGTGGGCGATACCGTCCGGTGGGTGTGGGTCTCCAACACGCACACGGTGACGCCGGCGGCGACCCCGGACGGTGCGACCTGGGCTGGCGATCCCGAGATCAACGACGAGGGGCACGCCTACGAGCACGCCTTCGAGGTCGCCGGCATCTACGACTACTACTGCGAGCCCCACCGCACCCAGGGAATGTCTGGATCGGTGACCGTCCGCGAGGAGTGAGCGGCCACGGGCAGGTGGCTGGGAGTCGCGAAGGGTATCCTGGTCCCGCCGGAACCCGCAGATGTCACCCGAACGAATATCAAAGAGGCCGTGTAACGACTCACCGGACCATGACAACACGACGTACGTCCCGGAGGCGCATGCTGCAGGCAACTGGTGTGGCGGCGGTTTCTGCGCTTGCGGGCTGTGGCGGGGGTGGCGGCGGCGACGGTGGCGACGACGGTGGGGGGAACAACGGGGGCGCGGACCTCACGATCACGATCAGTGACGGGGATCCCCACTACGACCCGAGCGAGGCGACCATCTCCGTGGGTGACACGGTGATCTGGGAGGCAGAGACCAACCAGCACAGCGTCCAGGCCCAGCAGACGCCCGAAGGATCCGACTGGACCGGCCGGTCGAGCATCATGACGACGGGCCAGACCTACGAACACACGTTCGAAGTTGCGGGGGAGTACGAGTACTCCTGTTTCTACCACAACCGGACTGGCTCGCTGACGGTCACCGAGTAACTGGTCCGCTCCCTCAGGCCAGTGACTCCAGCAGTTCGCAGGTCCGACAGACGTCACTGGCCGTCGGGGCTCCACACGACGCACACTCTCCGAGCGTGCCTGGCGACCCGTTGCGATCGTCGGCCGCGAGTCTCGCCAGTTCTTCGTATCCCGACAGGATGGAGTGGCGCGTGCCGGGGTGCTCGTCTTCGAGGTCGTGGATGAGGTCCCGGATCTCCCCGCGGTAGGCCTCCTCGGCGTGGGGACACTCTGCGATCTGTGCGGGGAGGTCACGGAGGTGCGCGTAGAGGGCGACCTCTGCCTCGGGGACGTCCCGCAGCGGCTTGGCGCGGGGCACGAAGGTCTCCTGCTCCTGGCGCTCGGGGAGCGGGCCGAGCGAGGCCTCGAACTGCTTGGCGATCGCCGCGACGTCGCCCTCGAAGACGTTCATGAGTGCAGTCTGGGCCTCGTCGTCGAGGTTGTGGCCCGTGAGCAGCAGGTCCGCCCCCGCGTCGGCCGCGTACCGTTCGAGGGCGTCACGCCGGAAGACCCCGCAGTACGCACACGGCGACATGTCGTGTGGATCTTCCCGTGCGACGTCGTCCATGTGGACGTCGTACTCCTCCTCGTAGGCGACGAGGTCGAGGGGAACGTCGAACTCCTCGGCGAAGGCCTCCGCGGCGGCAACGCTCTCGTCCCGGTAGCCGTCGATCCCCTCGTGAATCGTCAGTGCGCGGAGGTCGACCCGGGGATCCGCCGCGAATGTGTCCTGGAGGATCGCGCCGAGGACGACGCTGTCCTTGCCACCGGAGAGGCCCAGAACCCAGGTGGTCGGCGAGTCCGGAGTCGCGTCGTCCGGCAGCAATCCGTCTTCGCGAACCCGCCGTCTCACGCGCTTCTCGACGGAGCGACGGAGGTGTGTGCCACAGAGGTGCGTTCCGGCGTACGCCGCGTGCGTCACTGCGTCGCGGTCGCACTTCGAGCACTCCATTCGCCCGAGGTTGCCGGGGAAGCCCCATCACGGTTTCGCCACGGTGGGGGAAGCTGCTGAGCGCGCGGTGATCCCACGCCCCAGTACCCGGGGTGTCCCAAGGCGGGGAGGACCCCGTTCGTCTTGACCGTCCGGGACCTACGGGCAGTCGGTACGCGATGTACGAGCACGTCCTCCTCCCCACCGACGGGAGCGGCGGAACGGATCGAGCGATCGAGCACGCCCTGGAACTCGCGAGCACCTACGACGCCAGCCTCCACGTCCTGACAGTCGTCGACGACGGCGCGATCGGGGCTGCCGCCGAGGACACCTTCGACGACATCCGGACGCGACAGCGCGAGGCGCTCGAGTCGATCGCCGACCGCGCACGCTCGGCAGGGCTGGCGGTCGAGTCTGTGGTTCGCGAGGGCACGCCACACCGCGAGATCCTCGAGTACGTGGACGCGGCGGGGATCGATCTCGTCGTCATGGGGACGCACGGACGGTCTGGCGTCGGTCGAGTGCTCCTGGGGAGCGTGACGGAGCGGGTGGTCCGCGCAGCCCCGGTGCCGGTTGTCACCGTCCGCGTCGAGCTGGAGGCAGCGGGCGTCGCGACGTCGGCGGCCGCCGCGGATCGCGCCAGGGAGGCGCTCGCGGCTGCAGGCCACGACGACGTGGATCTCCCCGAGGATCCCTACCGAACGACGACGTCCTGGGTCGTTCCGGCGACGACCGACGACGGCACGTACAACGTCCACATCGACGCCGTCGACGGGTCGACCAGGCTCGCCCGACTCGACGGCTGAGCCGACTCCCGTCCCCTGGGAACGCAATGGCCATTATAGGGGCTTCGAGGTCCCAGCCCCTAGGTGATGACGGACGACCAGGTCGAGCCCACGACAGGCGCGGCGGAGGGAACCAACGCCCTCCGGGCGCGGCTCCGCGTGGAACCCCATCCCGCGGCGGGCTGTGCCGTGCTCGCAGCCGGCGACCGGGGGGAGGACGTCGTCCAGACCGAGGGGGTCACACCGGGTGGGGGCGAGGACTGCGAGTGCCACGCCACGGTGACCGTGACCGACGGCGAGGATCGGACCCGGGAGTACGTCGAGGGGGCACTCGGCGATTTCTGTGTCTGCCCCGCCTTCCAGGAAATCGAGTGCGCCGCCGAAATCGTTGGATTCCGGCAGGGAGCGCTCGTCGTCTCGGTCACCGTACCGCGACGGGAGCTCCTCCGTGACCTCGTGGACGTGCTGCGCGAGCGGGAGGCGACGGTCCACCTGGAGCAGGTGCTCCCGCTCCAGGCCGAGGACGAGGGGCGCCAGCTCACCGTGGACGCCGCCCGGATCACCGACAAGCAGCGAACGGCCCTGGCGACCGCCGTTGAGCTTGGGTACTACGAGCGCCCCCGTCGAGCGGACCTGGCCGACGTCGCGACCGCGCTGGGAATCTCCCGATCGGCGACCTCACAGCGACTCAACGCCGCGGAGTCGACACTCGTCGGGGCTCTCGTCGAGGCCGGCGATTTCGACCACGGAATCGTCGCAGACGTCCCCGACGCCCAGCGAGCCGGGTCGGTCGACGAGACCCTGGCCGATTAAAGTCCTGCAGTATGCAGGCCTGCACCCAGGGCGGTGGGTAGCGTACTGCTAGTTGCCATGAGAGCAACCTGCATACCCGCCAACGGGGGTGGCGACCAGTGCTGATCGACGGGATCGCCTACGAGATCACGATCGAGATGCCCGCTCGCCACGGTGACCGCTTCGACGAGTGGTTCCCCAACGTCGTGCTCGACTGGACGATCCAGCCGGACGTCCGCGGGTTCCGCGTCTTCCGGGGCGTCGACGCCGACAGCGTACGGATCCGCCTCGTGTTTACCTTCGACTCGATGGAGGACTGGGAGCGGTTCGTCCAGCGGGGTGCCCACAGGGAACGCATGCGGAAGCTCGAATCCGTGGCGGCGGACGTCGACACGGCGCTGTGGGAGCCCGGTGCCGTCACGCTCCAGGGCGACGGGTCCGCGATCGTCGAGGCCAGCGGCGAGGCCGCGGCGGTGGTGGATGCAGACGAACCCTTGCCAGAGGAGGGAGCACCGATCGATCCGAGTCCGTGAGCGACGATCTCGGTCGGGAACGGACGCTGTCGCCCGAGCACTTCTTCGCGGCCGATCCGCCCGTCCCGGCCGCCGCCGGCCTCATCCATCCGACGCCGTCAGTTCGCGTTGCTCGCTCTCGAATGGCGCCGTCGCCGAGCGCACGGATCCGCGACTCATCAGATAGCCGTCTGTCGGGCCAGTGGCGTGGGACGGCGCGTCCTGGATCCACACCGTGTGGTCGCCCGCCGCGGTCAGCTCCGTTGCCCACTCGTCGGCCGCAGCGCGGTCCTCGAAGGCGTGGCGCGGCCCCTCCCGGTTGAGCACCGTCCCGACCGCTCCGTTGTGTCGGCGTGCGGCGGCTTTGATCTCGACGAGGTACATGCTATCGGTCGCTGGCGAGGGCTACGCCCTCGGATCGGCGTTCTCGCGAACCCACGTGGCGAGTCGGTCGCCGTCGACGTCGACCCCCTGTCGGGCGAAGAAGGAGGCGACGTTCTCACAGTCCCGATCGAGGAACTCCTCGGCGTTCGGGTGGTGGATGGTCACCGCCTGGCCGACGTCGATGACGACGAGTTCGCCGTCCTGGACGAGGAGGTTGTACTCCGAGAGGTCGCCGTGGACGAGCCCGGCGTCGTAGAGGCGCCGGACGTACTCCCGGACGACCTCGTAGGCGGTCTCGGGATTCTCGACGTGGACCTCGTCGAGGCGGCGTCCCCGCTCGCCCTCCACGCCGACGAACTCCATGACCAGGACGTTGCGCTCGACGGCGATCGGCGTGGGGACGCGGACGCCTGCCGCCCGGGCGCGTTCGAGATTCGCGAACTCCTTGCGCGTCCAGGCGAGGACGATCCCCTGCTTGTCACCGAGGTCCTCGAAGCGGGGGTCGCCGACGAGGTACTCCCGCATGTCCTGGAAGTTCGAGGCGCTGATCCGGTAGATCTTCATCGCGACCGGGAGTTCGGGCTCGGCTGCCGCTTCGCCGGCCGCCGCGGCGTCCGTGCCGTCCCGGGCCCGATGCCGTGCGCCACCGTCCATCTCCGCCGACGTGCGGATCGATCGCGAGACGTCCTCCTCGGCGAGCACGTCGCGGGCGCGGTCGCCCGAGAGGGCTTCGTAGACGTTGGCCTCCTTCCCCGTCGAGAGCGGCCCGCCGACGGCGGCCACGTAGCCGTCCTGCACGAGCTTGTAGATCGCAGCGAAGGTGGCGTCGTCGAACACCGAGTCCTCGACCTTGAACTGGTCGGCGTCCCGGATGCGCTTCCGGAACTGGTCGAACTCGCGGTCGCGCTCCCGTGCGATGCGGTCGGCCTCGGTGTCCGAGACGTCCAGCTCGGGCCACTCGTCGCCGGGCGCCTCGGTCGCCTCGGGCTCCACGAGGCCGAACTCGCCTGTCATTCGACCGTCCGTAGGGCCGGCGTACGGAAAAGCCCGGCGCGGCGTCCTGGGGACGGGCGACCGGCGGCGCAGCTCCCGCAACGCGCAGCCGCCGGACTCAGGTACCCGGGACCGCTACGAGAGGGCATGCGATCCGAAGCCGAGGTCCGCGAGCAGTACGAGTACCTCGCCGACCAGCTTGCAGACGAGGAGATGCGCCACGAGGGCGTCCGCGAGCTCTTCGCCCACTACAAGCGTGCGCTGGGATGGGTGCTCGAGGAAGAGCACATCTGAGGGCGTCCGTCGACGGTGGAGCCCCCGTATCTGGGGGAGCTGAAGGGCCTCCATTCCGACGGCCTGCGTCTGGTCGTTACGTTTAAGGGGAGGGGTCTACTTCTGGCAAGTGACGCTTCGCTTGGAGGGCCGAAGCGTCAGCGGGGACCAATTCAGGGCGGCAAACGGCCGGATTTTTCCTCCGGCCGTTTTCTGCTTTCTGATCGAGCCATCGAACAGCCGACGCTGTCTGCCGGCTTCGGGCAGGCGGTACAGATGTCTCTCGCCGCCGGAGATCGGTTCGGTTCCGGGAATCGTTTCGTTCCGGCATTTCTTCGGTTCCAGCGTTCCAGGCCCCAGCCGCGAATCCGGACGCTGCACGCGTCATCCCATCGACAGCCGCTCGTGCCGCAGGAACGGTGTAGCGAGACGTGCTCACAGAGCCCACCGCTGCCGATCGGACTCCGCGAGCGCCGGTCGGGGAAGCGGCCACGAGCGGTCGGAACCTGACTGGACACTGACGCCGAGGGTCCCTCCCACGTTCTCGATAGATGACGGCCGAAATGAAGGAACGTTGAGGCACGTCAGACGACGGCCGTCACGGTGATACGACGCGACGACTGCGCCCGGATTTCCCCCGCAGACGCGGGGCGTGTCCCACGATCCGTCGGCAGCCGGTATACTTATTTAATTCCGACAATAACCATCGGCCGAACCCGCTCCATGTACGATTTGACAGGATTCCAGCGCGACCTCCTCTACACCATCGCAGGCAAGGAGGAGCCCCATGGCCTCGCCATCAAAGCCGAGCTCGAGGACTACTACGAGAAGGAGATCCACCACGGTCGGCTCTACCCGAACCTCGACACACTCGTCGACAAGGGACTCGTCGAGAAGGGCCAGCTCGACCGCCGCACCAACTACTACATGCTCACCAGTCGCGGCGAACGCGAGATCGAGGCCCGCCGCGAGTGGGAGGACCAGTACATCGATCTCTGAGGATCGCAGCGACCGCCGCACGCTCGCCAACGGTCGCGTAGCCTCCGGCCCGTCCCGTCTCGGACCGACACTCGAGGTATTCCTCGCGCCGGCGCCGTCCCCGTTTCCTCCGACGCCCACGGCTTTTTCACGCCGCTTGGACAACGTTCGCCATGGACCGCTCGACAGCGGAGCCGTCCGTCGACGCGATGCCCGGCGAGCGTGCCCAGCGGTGGGTCGAGGCCCACCACGACCACGCGGCGCCGTCGACCCACGTCTACGAGTTCGTCTGGGACCACACGGCCCCGGCCGCCGGCCCCTTCTGCACCGACGTCGACGGGAACGTCCTGCTGGACTTCACGAGCCACGTCGGCGCGTCCCCGCTGGGATACGACCACCCCGCGATCCGCGAGCGCCTCGATGCCCTCGACGTCCCGGAACCCGCGAAGATCGCCGGCCAGGACTTCTACGTCGCGGGCGGGCCCGACCTCGACGACCCCGCCTTCCCCGGCCCGACACAGCTCCAGGACCGGCTGGCGGACCGCTGCTCCCAGTACGGCCTCGACACGGTCTTCCTCTCGAACTCCGGGGCCGAGGCAGTGGAGAACGCCATCAAGATCTGCTACGACGCGACCGGCGGCCACCGCGCGGTGACCTTCGAGCGGGCGTTCCACGGCCGCACGCTGGGCGCGCTGTCGCTCAACCGCTCGAAGCAGGTCCACCGGCGAGGCTTCCCGGACGTCGGTGGGATCGTCGACGTGCCCTTCTGTGACGACGGGAGCTGTACGCCCGCGAGCTGTGACTGTGGGTTTTTCGTCGACGACGGGGAGGAGGCGACCTCCGTGCTCGACCGGAAACTGGATCCCGCGGGCGGACACCTCCCGCCGGAGGACGTCGCGTACGTCATCGTCGAGCCGATCCAGGGCGAGGGCGGCTACCGCATCCCCTCGGACCCCTTTCTCGCCGAACTCGCCGACGTCGCCGAGGAGTACGACATCCCGGTCGTCGTCGACGAGATCCAGGCCGGGCTCGGCCGCACCGGCGAGTTCTGGGCGGTCGACCACGGCCCGCTGGAGCCCGACGTCATCGCGGCCGCGAAGGGGCTCCGGGTCGGCGCGACGATCGCCTCCTCTGACACCTTCCCCGACGAGGATGGGCGCCTCTCCTCGACGTGGGGCGGCGGCGACGTGCTCGCCGCGCTGCAGGGGGTCCTGACCCTCGACGTGATCGAAAACGAGGGGCTCCAGGCCAACGCGGTCGAGCGCGGCGAGCAGTTCCTCGACCTCCTCGCCGACGCCGAATTGCCGGGCGTGGTCGACGTCCGGGGCCGGGGCCTGATGATCGGCGTCGAGTTCGACACCAAGGAGCGCCGGGACGCCGTGGTCGAGGCGTGCTTCGAGCGCGGTCTCCTGGTGCTGGGCTGTGGCTACAGCACGATCCGGCTGCTCCCACCGCTGTCGGTGACCGAGCGGGAGGTAGCGATCGGCGGGGAGCTGTTCGCGGCGGCGGTCGCGTCAGTGCAGTAACCGGGGAACACCCCCCCGTGGACGCCACGGGCTCCCCCGACGTCACTCGTCGTCGCCGTACATCTCGAGGTACTCCGGTTCGGCCTGCAGGAGTTCCGCGACGCCGTGGTCGAGGATGGCCCGGCCGAACGCAGTCGGTCGGTAGTAGGTGAACAGTCCCTCGCAGTCGGCTTCTGACCGGGCTCGCTTCTCGAGGAGCCCCACATCCATCAGCGTGTTCAGGTGGTGGTGGAGGGCGTTCCCGGGGAGGTCGAGCGCGTCCTCGAGTTCGGAGGGACTGGACTCGCCGGTAGCGCTGACGTAGTGCAGGACGCGGAACCTGGTGGGCTCTCCGATCGCGCGCTGCATGGCCATGTACTCCTCGAAGGACAGCACGCTGTCCTCGGGGAGGAGCGACGCCGGATCGACGGGTTCCCGGGGATCATCAGTAGTGGCGGTCACGGTGGTGTCGACGTTCGTCGGCCGGCGACTTAACAGTTATTGAGTCAATCTACGTTGAGGTATTTGTCTCGGTGGCTCACCAGGTTTATGCGGGAATCCGAGCCGATGGCTGACCTTGCGAGAGCGGGTTCGGGCTGAACTGGGATCTGTTCGCTATCCGGGATTCCTCTGCTATCTGATGGGGCCGTACACGACGGTGGAGGTCGCGGAGGCCGATCCGACGATGAGTTGCGATCACCCGACCACCAGCGACGCGACCGCGGAGGAGGCGATCGATCCGACACTGGCGATGCTTCGCCGGGTGCAGGGCAGTCTTCGAACGGCGCCAGGGATCAACGCGTTCCTCGCGGTAGACGTGGGGATTCCCCTCGCAGCGGTGGATGCCGCCACCCAGAGTGTTCGACTCGCCCGATCGAGCAACGCCGTCGCCTTCGTTCTCCCGGCGATGGGCGACAATCTCGGCGTCGGGGTCGAGGTCGGGGCAGTCCTCGAGGATCGGTGTGTCGACAGCGACCGCTTGATCGTGATCCACGAAGAATCGGTAACGTCGGCGATGCTAGACGCGGTCACGCGCCGGTGGGAGGCCAGGGTCGCCACCTACGTGGACGAGGCGGAATTGGTCGACGTACTTCGACGATTCGTGGCGGAGATCATGTACCGGGAGTCGACCGGGGAACTCCCCCGCAAGTCACCGTGAGCGGAGACGGTCCGACCGGGCACTCCCCGGTGGTCGCTCAGAACTGGTAGCGTCGGTCGTCGTTCTGTGCCGGCTGCGGGAACTGGTCGGCGCCGGTCATCTCCTCGAAGGTCATCCCCGAGAGGTACTCGTCGTAGGTCACGTCGTAGGTACTGCGGAGGTGGAAGTCCAGCCGGCCGGTGTCGACGGTCGTCTGGAAGAACAGGTGGATCGCTCGCTCTACGATCTCCGCCTCGTCGGCGTCCAGCACTGTCCCGAGCATCGTCAGTTCGCGGCGGGTCTCCTCGTCGAGATCGATCGAGAGATCGCTGCCCAGTTCGTCGTAGGTCGCTTCCACGTCGGCGGTGAGGTCCTCGAGGCTCATGCCCCGAGGGTGGCGAGTCCGGGGCATAGGGCTTTCGCGTGGGCGGAGGACCCCCCTGGCGGACGGCGTGATGCGTTGTGGGCTCTCCCCGGGACAGGAGCGCGGTGGGCCTCGTGCCGGCCGCAACCGGCAATCGCCCCGCCGGCCCGACCGTTCATCGGGCTCGGCCGTGGATGCGACAGTATGACCCACAGGATCGGGTTCGTCGGTGCCGGCGGCATCGCCGAGTGGCAGCACTTCGACGTCCTCGAGCCCCGCGAGGACGTCGACGTCGTGGGGATCTGCGACGTCGACGAGGCGGCGGCCACCGACGCCGCCGACCGCTTCGACGCGACGGCCTACACCGACCACGAGCAGCTCTACGACGGCGAGGACCTCGACGCCGTCTTCGTTTGCGTTCCGCCGTTCGCACACGGCCCGGCGGAGATCGACGCCGCCGAGCGCGGGATCGACCTGTTCGTCGAGAAGCCCCTCGCGCTCTCGATGGACACAGCCGAAGCGATCCAGGACGCCATCGACGACGCGGGCGTTCTCGCCGGCGTCGGGTACGACTGGCGCTACTCCGGCGGCGTCCAGCGCGCCCGGGAGCTCCTGGCGGGTCGCACCATCGCAACGATCGAGGGCCGCTGGTGGGACGGTGTCCCCGGAAACGAGGGCCACTGGTGGCGCGAACTCGAGACGTCCGGCGGGCAGCTCGTCGAGCAGTCGACTCACGTGACCGATACGATCCGCTACCTGGCGGGCGACGTCGAGCAAGTCCGTGGCGCGGGCTCCCACCGCCTCGTCGACGCGGTGGACTTCCACGACTCGACCTCCGTGACCATGGAGCACGAGACCGGCGCGATCAGCCACGTCACGACCACCTGCGCCGCCGACTACGACGCGCGTGTGGAGGTCGTTGCCGAGGACGCCGTCCTCGAGATCACCGAGGAGGAGCTCTCGGGCACGGTCGACGGCGAGGCGATCGAGGAGTCCTTCGACGCCAACCCCTACGCGGTCGAGGTCGACGCGTTCCTGGCGGCCCTGACAGCAGGCGACGCCGACCCGATCCGGTCGACCTACGCCGACGCGATGCGGACGTTCGCGCTGACGCTGGCGGCGCGGGAGTCCCTCGACGCCGAGGGGCCGGTCGAGCCGGCCGCCGTCGAGGGCGGCGCGGTCGAGTCGGTCGAGACGGGGGTCGAGGACGTCGACGTGCCGTCGCCGGGTGACCTGCCGTGAAGCTCAGCGTCGTCCCCTGGGGCTTCTGGCCCGAGGCCTCGACCGCGGAGCAGATCGAGCGCGCCGCGGCCGCGGGAGTTGACGGGATCGAGGTCCTCGACCTCGGCGCCCTCTCGCCGGGCGAAGCTGCCGACCTCGCCGCGGACCACGGGATCGAGATCGCCGTGCTCCAGGCGACCGGCGAGACCGTCGGGATCGACAACGAGACGCCGGCGATCGCCGACCCGGGCAGCGTCGAGCAGTCGATCGCGGACCTCGAAGCGTCGATCGAGGCCGCTGCGGCGGCCGACGCCGACAATCTCCTCGCAGTCGTCGGCCAGCGCCAGCCCACGATCCCGCGCCACGAGCAGCGAAGTGCGCTCGTGGATGTCTTCCGCGAGGTGGCACCCGCCGCCGAAGCGGCCGGGATTACGATCGTCCCGGAGGTGCTGAACGCGACAGCTGATCATCCCGGCTACTTCCTCACCGATCCCGGCGAGGCGTACTCGATCGCCGAGGCCGTCGATTCGCCGGCGGTGGGCTTCCTCTTCGACGTCTACCACCAGCAGCGCGAGCACGGCGACGTGCTGCCGACGCTCGAAGCGACCATGGACCACGTCGAGCACGTCCACTTCGCCGACGCGCCCGGCCGAAACGAGCCGGGCACCGGGGAGCTCTCGATCGAGCGGATCCTGGCCGGGCTTGCGGCGGCGGGCTACGACGGCTACGTCGGTGCGGAGCTCGCGGCGACGGGCGATCCCAACGCGACGCTCGAGGACGTCGTCGAGATCGTCCCCTAATCGCAGGCAAGCGCGACGAAAGCCGCCGGTTTTCGTCTCGACCCGACGGCGCGGCTGCCGTGGGACTGTGGGGCAGGCTCGCAAGCCCGGAATCGTCCGCCTCGGCGCCTGTCACGCCGCCACAGCCCCGAGTCGGAAACGGCACCCTTTTCATACCGGGTCCGGAATGGATCGCTACAGTCTAGTGGCGAGGCGTGGAAGCGTCACGGCATGCACGTCAGCGTACTCGTGCCGTCGTCCCTCGCCCGGGAAGCCGAGGACAAACGCGAGGCAACTCGCAAGCTCGGCTACGTCGCCCGCGCGGCGACGGTCTTCCGGGTGGATCGCCTGGTCGTCTTCGACGACCCGGCGGGCGAGACCGGCTCGCTGGACGGCGGGTTCGTCCGTACCGTGTTGCGGTACGCCGCGACGCCCCCGCACCTCCGAAAGGAGGCCTGGGGGCAGCGGGACGAACTGGAGTACGCGGGCGTCCTGCCGCCGCTCCACGCCTCTTCACGGACCGGCTCCGGATCGAGCGGTCCGGGGTCGTTGAGACAGGGTATCGTGACCGAGGTCGGACCTGAGGGGCGCGTTCGGGTCAATTGCGGCATGCAACACCCGATCTCCCTGCCGGCACCCAACGAACGGGCCGTCGGCGAGGGGGAGCGCGTGACCGTCAGGGTCTCTTCGCGACGACCGGTCCGCGCCAAGATCGTCGACGAGCCCCCACCGGGCTTCGAGGTTCATCGCGCGGACCTGCCGACGGCCATCGAGGACGCCGGGTCGACGTGTACGATCGCGGCATCCCGCCACGGGGTGTCGCTCACGGCGACGCGGCTCACGGACCTGGTCGACCACTGCCAGGGCGCGGGGCTCACCCTCGCCTTCGGGGCACCCGACCGGGGCCTGCCGGAGATCCTCGACGTCGACGCCGAGGCGGTCGACGACTCGCCGGACGCGCTGCGGCGCGCGATCGAGTCGTCGACGAACGCGGACGTGGGACCCGCAGCGGGCGGGTTCGACTGCTGGGTCAATACGATCCCGAACCAGGGGAGCGAGACGGTGCGAACGGAGGAGGCTCTGTTCGCGTCGCTCGCGACCTGCACGCTCACGGAGTGACACGCAATGCCACAACCAAGCCGACCACGCAAAGGCTCGATGGGGTTCGGCCCCCGGAAGCGCGCGGACTCGGAAGTGCCGCGCTTTTCCTCGTGGCCGGACGCCGACGGACAGCCGACGCTGCAGGGCTTCGCCGGGTACAAGGCGGGCATGTCCCACGTCGTGGTGATCAACGACCAGTCAGGCTCCCCCCGTGAGGGGATGGAGGAGACGGTCCCGGTCACCGTGGTGGAGACGCCGCCGATGTACGCGGTCGCGCTGCGAGCGTACGAGGACACACCATACGGCCTCCGTCCGACGACGGAGGTCTGGAGCGACGACGCGCGCGAGGAACTCTCGCGTGCCCTGGACGTCCCCGAGGGACACGACCTCGAGGCCCAGTCCGAGGAGCTGCGCGACCTCGCCGCCGACGGTGAGGTCGACGAGGTGCGGGCGATCACGCACACCTCCCCGGACGGACTCGAGGGCGTCCCGCGGACGACGCCCGACGTGATGGAGACCCGGATCGGCGGCGGCTCGATCGACGAGCGCGTCGACTTCGGACTCGACCTCGTCGCCGAGGGCGGCGAGCACGAGATGACGGACGTGTTCCGCGCGGGCGAGTACATGGACGTCGCGGGCATCACGACGGGCAAGGGCACCCAGGGCCCGGTCAAGCGCTGGGGCGTCCAGAAGCGGAAGGGCAAGCACGCACGCCAGGGGTGGCGCCGACGCATCGGCAACCTCGGCCCGTGGAACCCCTCCCGCGTCCGCTCGACGGTGCCACAGCAGGGCCAGACGGGGTACCACCAGCGAACCGAACTCAACAAGCGCCTCGTCGACGCCGGCGACGACGAGGTCACGCCCGACGGCGGCTTCGTCAACTACGGCGAGGTCGAGGGCGAGTACGCGCTGGTCAAGGGCTCGCTGCCCGGTCCGGACAAGCGACTCGTTCGCTTCCGGCCGGCGGTCAGGCCCGGGGACCAGCCCCGCCTCGACCCCGAGGTGCGCCACGTCTCGACGGCATCTAACCAGGGATAATCCATGACGACAGTACACAACCTGGACGGCGAGGCCGCAGGCGAGGTCGAGCTGCCGGCGGTCTTCGAGACCGACTACCGGCCCGACCTGGTCAAGAAGGCGGTGCTCGCCGCACAGGCAAATCGAACGCAGGACTACGGCGCCGACGAGTACGCCGGCTTCCGCACCCCCGCGGAGTCCCAGGGTAGCGGCCGCGGCATGGCCCACGTCCCCCGACAGAACGGACAGGGCCGCCGCGTGCCCCAGACCGTCGGCGGCCGTAGCGCACACCCGCCGAAGGCGGAGAAAGACCGCGGGCTCGACGTCAACGACAAGGAGCGCCAGGCGGCGATCCGCTCGGCGCTCGCGGCCACCGCGGACGAGGAGCTCGTCCGCGAGCGCGGCCACGCGTTCGACGACGACCTGGAGACGCCGGTCGTCGTCGACGACGAGTTCGAGGACCTCGAGAAGACCCGCGAGGTCGTCGACTTCCTGGAGGCGGCGGGCCTCCACGAGGACGTGGAGCGCGCCGAGGAGGGACGGACGGTCCGCGCCGGGCAGGGAACTGCCCGCGGGCGCGGTACCCAGGAGCCCAACTCGATCCTCTTCGTGACCTCCAGCGAGGCCGGCCCGTCGCGGGCCGCCCGCAACCTGGCGGGCGCCGACGTGGCGACCGCAGACGAGGTCAACGCGGAGGACCTGGCTCCCGGCACCCACCCCGGTCGCCTCACGGTCTACACCGAAGCGGCACTCGAGGAGGTGAGCGATCGATGAAGGCAGTCATCAAGCACCCCCTCGTTACGGAGAAGTCGATGAACGACATGGACTTCGACAACAAGCTCCAGTTCGCCGTCCGCACCGACGCCGCGAAGCCAGAGATCGCCTCGGCGGTGGAGGAGCAGTTCGACGTCGAGGTGGTGTCGGTGAACACGAACGTCACGATGGACGGCTACAAGAAGGCGGTCGTCGAGCTCGGCCCCGACGACGACGCCGACGAAGTCGCATCGCGCATCGGGGTGTTCTGACAATGGGACGACGCATTCGCGGACAGCGGCGAGGACGCGGGGGATCGACCTTCCGTGCGCCCTCCCACCGCTACAAGTCCGACACGCAGCACAAGAAGCCCGAGGACACCGACCTGATCAGCGGCGAGGTCGTCGACATCGAGCACGACCCCGCGCGCTCGGCACCGATCGCCCAGGTGGCCTTCGAGGACGGCGACCAGCGCCTCGTCCTCGCGCCCGAGGGCGTCGGCGTGGGCGACGAGCTCCAGGTCGGCATCTCGGCCTCGATCGAGCCCGGCAACACGCTCCCCCTGGCGGAGATCCCGGAGGGCGTGCCGGTCTGCAACGTCGAGTCCAACCCCGGCGACGGCGGCACCTTCGCGCGCGCCAGCGGCGTGAGCGCACGCGTGGTCACCCACGATCGCTCGGTCACGGTGGTCCAGCTGCCAAGCGGCGAGGTCAAGCGCCTCGACCCGGACTGCCGCGCCACGATCGGCGTGGTCGCCGGCGGCGGCCGAACGGAGAAGCCCTTCGTGAAGGCCGGCAACAAGTTCCACAAGGTCAGCTCGCGGGCCACGGTCTGGCCGCGGGTCCGCGGCGTCGCGATGAACGCCGTCGACCACCCCTTCGGGGGCGGCGGCCGACAGCACCCGGGACGCCCCAAGAGCGTCTCCCGGAACGCGCCGCCGGGCCGCAAGGTCGGCGACATCGCGTCCCGTCGTACCGGACGGGGAGGTGACGAGTAATGAGTGAATCAGGATACAGAACCGGTCACGAGGGCGAGTTCACCTTCCGTGGCCACACGCTCGAGGAGTTGCAGGACATGAGCGTCGAGGACGTCGCGGAACTGCTCCCCGCCCGACAGCGGCGAAGTATCGTTCGTGGACTCTCCGAGGAGAAGCAGAAGCTCCTCGAGGACGCCCGCGAGGCCGAGCCGGAGGAGACGGCCCAGTCGCCGATCCGGACGCACCTGCGCGACATGCCGATCCTCCCCGCGATGGTCGAGTTGACCTTCGCCGTCCACGACGGCGAGAGCTTCGAGCGCGTCGAGGTCGAGCCCGAGATGCTCGGGCACTACCTCGGCGAGTTCCAGCTCACACGCGGGAAGGTCGAGCACGGGCAGGCCGGGATCGGTGCGACCCGGTCCTCGAAGTTCGTACCACTCAAGTGAGGTGACAGGATGGGAATCAGCTACAGCGTGGACGTGGACCCGGACGCGACGGCGAAAGCGATGCTCCGGGAGCGCCAGATGAGCCACAAGCACAGCAAGGCGATCGCCCGCGAGATCAAGGGCCAGACGGCGAGCGAGGCCGTCGCCTACCTCGAGGACGTGGTCGCCGGCGAGCAGTCCGTGCCGTTCCGGGAGCACAACAGCGGCGTCGGCCACCGATCGGACATCGAGGGCTGGGACGCCGGTCGCTTCCCGAAGAAGGCCAGCGAGGGCTTCCTCGACCTGCTCGAGAACGCGGTCGCGAACGCCGACCACCAGGGCTTCGAGGGCGAGTCGATGGTCATCGAGCACGTCGCCGCCCACAAGGTCGGCGAGTCCCAGGGTCGCAAGCCCCGTGCGATGGGGCGGGCGGGCGCCTGGAACTCGCCGGAGGTCGACGTCGAGCTCGTGCTCGCCGAGCCGGCCGCCGAGGAGGGAGGTGACGCCTGATGGCGGACGAACACCAGTTCATCGAGGACGGCCTGCAGCGCTCCCAGATCGACGAGTTCTTCGCCGACGAGCTGGGCCGCGCCGGCTACGGCGGCATGGACGTCGCCAAGACGCCGATGGGCACCCAGATCGTGCTCAAGGCGGAGAAGCCCGGCATGGTCATCGGGAAGGGCGGGGAGAACATCCGTTCGATCACCACGACCCTCGAGGAGGAGTTCGACCTCGAGGACCCCCAGATCGACGTCCAGGAGGTCGACGAGCCGGACCTCAACGCCCGGATCGTCGCCGACCGCCTGGCCAACGCCCTGGAGCGTGGCTGGTACTTCCGCAAGGCCGGTCACACGACGCTCGACCGGATCATGGATTCCGGCGCACTCGGCGCCGAGATCGTCCTCTCCGGCAAGGTCACGGGCGCCCGTGGCCGCGTCGAGAAGTTCTCCGATGGCTACATCAAGCACAACGGCGAGCCCGCCGAGTCCGTCGTGGACGAGGGCCAGGGCGTCGCCGTGATGAAGCTCGGCACGATCGGCGTGACGGTGAAGATCATCCCGCCGGGCGCCGAGCTGCCCGACGACTTCGAGATCGCGGAGGGCGCCGACACCTCTGACCTCGCGCCCGACGAGCCCGAGGGCGGCGTCGAGGAGCTGCTCGAGGAGCCCGACGAGGAGGCCATCGAGGAGCTGGAGGCCGACGCCGAGGAGGCCGAGGACTCCGAGGCGGCCGACCTGCCCGAGGAGCCCGTCGAGGAGGAGTTCGAGGACCCCGAGATCCCCGACGACGATGACGTCGCCGAGGAACTCGAGGAGATCGAGGAGTCCGTCGAGGAGACGGTCGACGACGACCTCGACGCCGACACCGAAGCCGAGGCCGAGGAACTCGTCGAGGAGATGGAGGAGGCCGATGAGGCGGCGGACGAGGAGTCCGACGGCGATTCGGCAGACGACGACGCGGACGAGGCGGCCGACGCCGACGATGGCGACGACGCGGACGAGGCGGCCGACGCCGACGATGGCGACGACGCGGACGAGGCGGCCGACGCCGCTGATGGCGACGACGCGGCCGACGCCGACGACGAGGAGGGTGATGCCGAATGACGGAGATCCACCCGATCGAGATCCGGGACATGACGCCCGCCGAGCGGGAGGCCGAGCTCGAGGAGTTCCAGACGGAGCTGCTCAACGCGAAGGCCGTCCAGGCCGCCGGTGGTGCGCCCGAGAACCCGGGTCGGATCAAGGAGCTCCGCCGCGCAATCGCCCGCATCAGGACGATCCAGCGAGAGGAGGGGGACCTCGAGGAATGAGCCCGACGCCCGCTTCGCTCCCGCGACACGAGCTGATCGGCCGCCCGGTTCGGGTGGTCGCGGCGGCCGACCCCGGCATGGTCGGTATCGCCGGCACCGTCGTCGACGAGACGACGGCGACGCTCGCGATCCGCGGCACCCACGAGGGCGTCGCCGGTGACGGGGAGCGACGGGTCCGTCGGGTTCCAAAGCGTGGCGCCACATTCGAATTCGCGCTCACAGATGAAGCTGCCGACGGCGAGAGCCCGCCCGCGGAGGGCGCCCGCAAGGGGTCGGGGACCGCGGTCGAACTGGACGCCCCTTCCGTGGCGTCCGGCGAGATCGGGGCCCACGTTACGGTGGATGGAGCGCGGCTCCACGCGCACCCCGCGAAGCGAACGGAAACACGGAGTGATTCCACATGGCGATAGGACTTGACGTACCAGCGCCTCCGGAACCGGCAGACCCGGAGGACTACGACTACGAGACGTGCCCGTTCCACGGCGAGCTCTCCGTTCGAGGACAGGTCCTCGAAGGGGAGGTCGTCTCGACGGACATGGATCGAACCGTCGTCGTCCAGCGGGAGTACGACGTGCCGGTCGAGAAGTACGACCGGCTGATGAAGCGTCGCTCCCGGATCCCGGCCCACGTGCCGGGCGTCCTCGAGGGTATCGAGGAGGGCGAGACGGTCAAGATCGCAGAGTGTCGACCGCTTTCGAAGACCAAATCCCACGTCGTCGTCGAGCGCGTGTCCGCCGATGCGGTGGCGGCGCCCGACGGCGGTCGCGTGCAGGGAGGTGACGCCTGATGGAGGCGCTCAACGCCGACGTCACCCAGGGCCTCGAGAAGGGCTCGATCGTCACGTGCGCCGACAACACCGGCGCCCGCGAGCTGAAGATCATCAGCACCCGCGGCTACAGCGGGACGATCAACCGCCACCCGAAGGCGGGCCTGGGTGACATCGTCACCGTCTCGGTCACCAAGGGGACGCCGGAGATGCGTCGCCAGGTGCTCGAGGCGGTCGTCGTGCGCCAGCGCAAATCCATCCGTCGGCCCGACGGCCAGCGCGTGAAGTTCGAGGACAACGCGGCCGTCATCATCGACGAGAACGAGGAGCCCCGCGGGACCGAGATCAAGGGTCCGGTCGCGCGGGAGGTCGCCGAGCGGTTCGGAACGATCGCGAGCGCAGCGACCATGATCGTGTGATAGCATGAGCAAGCAACCATCCAAACAGCGCAACCGAACGGAGCGGGCCGAGCTCCACGAGCGCCACACCCAGGTCCACGCAACGCTGTCCGACGACCTCCGCGAGGAGTACGGCAGTCGGAGCGTCCGCGTGAACAAGGGCGACACCGTCGAGGTCATGCGCGGTGACTTCGCCGGCGAGGACGGCGACGTCGTCCGCGTCGACCTCAAGGACGCCGTCGTCCACGTCGAGGACGTGACGATCGAGACGGCCGACGGCGAGGAGGTACCACGACCGGTGGACGCCTCCAACCTGAAGGTCACCGACCTGGAGCTCGGTCGCGACGACGAGCGCGAGGCCCGCATCCGCGGGGAGGACGAATCATGAGCAACCACCAAAAGCGCCTCTCGGTCCCGAAGTCGTGGCCGGTCGAGCGCAAGACCGAGACGTTCACCGTGAAGGCCGGCGCCGGCCCCCACGGCGAGGACGGTGTGCCGCTGGTCGTCCTGCTGCGGGACGTCCTCGGCTACGTCGACTCCCGGAAGGAGGCACGCTACGCGCTCTCGGCGGGCTCGGTCCGCGTCAACGGCGACCGCATCAGCGACGAGTCGCGGCCGATCGGGATGTTCGACATCCTGGCCTTCGAGGAGCGCGAGGAGTTCTACCGCGTGTTCCCCGACGAGGGCGGCCGCCTCGCCCTCTCGCCGATCGACGAGGACGCGGCCGGCTCGAAGCTGGGGAAGGTCGTCGGCAAGCACGACGTCGGCGACGACGAGGTCCAGCTCACCCTCCACGACGGCGAGACGCTCGTCGTCGAGGCGGGCGAGCCGTACACGCCGAAGGACTCGCTGGTCGTCGACAACGACGACGGCTCCGTCGTGGCGCACTTCCCCTACGAGGAGGGTGCGCTCGTGACGGCCGTCCGCGGCCAGCACGCAGGCCAGATCGGCGAGATCGCCGAGATCGACGTCGCGTCGGGCAGCTCGCCCAACCGCGTCGTCGTCGACGCGGTAGACGCCGAGGACTTCGAGACAATCGAGGAGTACGTCGTCGTGATCGACGAGAACTTCGTCGACTCCGACGAGGCGGCCGAGGCCGCCGAGGAGGAACGTGTCGAGTCCGAGTCGGCGGACGACGAGTCCGAGGCCGACGCCGCCGAGGACGCCGAGTCCGAGGAGGCCGCGGCCGACGACGCCGCCGACGATACCGACGGAGGTGAGGACGAATGAGCTCGACGGAGGAGTTCCACGAGATGCGTGAACCCACTGTCGAGAAGGTCGTCGTCCACATGGGCGTCGGCGAGGGCGGTGAACCCCTCGCCCAGGCCGAGGAGATCCTCGGCGAGGTCACGGGCCAGCAGCCCGTTCGCACGCAGGCGACGACCGCCGAGCCGGAGTTCGGGATCCGCGACGGCGACCCCATCGGCGCGAAGGTCACCCTTCGCGGCGAGGACGCCGACGCGTTCCTCGAGACCGTGCTGGGCTTTGCCGACCTCTCCAGGTCGCAGTTCGACGACACCGGCAACGTCAGCTTCGGCGTGGCCGAGCACACCGACTTCCCGAGCCAGGAGTACGACCCTTCGATCGGGATCTACGGGCTGGACGTGACGGTCAACCTCGTCCGGCCGGGCTACCGCGTCGCCAAGCGCGACGCGGCGACGCGACCGATCCCCCAGAGCCACCGCCTGGACCCCGAGGACGCCGTCGCGTACATCGAAAGCGCGTTCGACGCGGAGGTAACAGATGACTGAACAGACGGAGTCGGGCGAGCACGCGGCCAAGCGTACCGGCCAGCTCGAGGCCTGTCGTCGCTGCGGACGCGAACAGGGCCTCGTCGGCAAGTACGACATCTGGCTGTGCCGACAGTGCTTCCGCGAGATCGCCCGCGACATGGGCTTCAAGAAGTACCGATAACATGACAGCAGACGATCCACTCGCGAACGCGCTCTCGGGGCTCGACAACGCCGAGAGCGTCGGGCACCTCACCCACGAGGTATCGCCCGCCTCCGACGAGGTCGGCAGCGTGCTGGAGGTCCTCTACGACCGCGGTTACATCGAGGGCTTCGAGCACGTCGACGACGGCAAGGCCGGCCGCTTCGAGGTCGAACTGAACGGCGCGATCAACGACTGCGGACCCGTCAAGCCCCGCTACTCCGCGGGCGCCGACGAGTTCGAGAAGTGGGAGAAGCGATTCCTCCCCGCTCGGGACTACGGCGCCCTCGTCGTGACGACGAGTCACGGCATCATGAGCCACTACGAGGCTCGAGAGGCGGGCGTCGGCGGGCAAGTGATCGCCTACGTGTACTAATGCCACGAACAGAACTCCCGATCCCCGAGTCCGTCGACGCCGAGGTCGACCACCTCGACGTGACCGTCTCGGGCGACAACGGCAGCGTGACGCGGCGGCTCTGGTACCCCGACGTCTCGGTCTCCATCGAGACCGTCGACGTGCCGGCCGACGACGCCGACGACGAGGACGACGCGTCCGAGTCCGTCGACGCAGTCGTCATCCAGAGCGACGCCGACGACGCCAAGACCATGTCGACGCTGGGCACCTTCCAGTCCCACGTCGAGAACATGTTCCACGGCGTCACCGAGGGCTGGACCTACGAGATGGAGGTCTTCTACAACCACTTCCCGATGCAGGTCTCCGTCGACGACGAGGAGGTCGTCATCGAGAACTTCCTGGGCGAGCGTGCCCCGCGCCGTGCGCCGATCCACGGCGAGGACACGACCGTCCAGGTCGACGACGAGGAGATCACCATCTCCGGCCCCGACAAGGAGGCCGTCGGCCAGACCGCCGCGGACATCGAACAGCTCACGCGCGTGACGGACAAGGACGTCCGCGTGTTCCAGGACGGGGTCTACATCACGAACAAGCCCCAGAAGGGTGGTGCCTGATGAGCCAGCCATCCAGTCTCGAGGAGATCGCCGGCGTCGGCGCCACGAAGGCGGAGGCGCTGCGCGAGGCCGGCTACGAGTCCGTCGAGGACGTCGCCGAGGCGACGGCCGACGAGCTCGCCGAGGTCCAGGGCATCGGTAACGCTCTGGCGACGCGCATCGTCGACGACGTGGGCGACCTCGCCGTCGACGAGGACGACGACGCCACGGACGCGTCGGACGACAGCGAGTCGACGACAGCGGCCAGCGAGGCCGAGGACTCGTCCGGCGCGGAGCCGGACGAGACTGAAGACCCCTCCGGCGAAGAGCCGGAGAGTCCCGAGGACTCGTCCGGCGCAAAGCCGGCCGAGACTGAAGACCGCGACCTCGATGACATCAGCGGCGTCGGCGCGAGCAAGGCCGACGCCCTGCGCGAGGCGGGCTACGCTACGGTCGACGACGTCCGTGGCGCAGACCAGTCTGAACTCTCCAACGTGGAGGGCATCGGCAACGCCCTGGCGGCCCGCATCAAGGCCGACGTCGGCGACCTCGAGGTCGCCGCCGAACCCGAGGGCGAGGTCGAGGACGAGGAACCCGAGGTCGAGGAGGACGTCGAGACCGAACTCCGACCCCGCGGCCACGCCGACAAGACGCCGGAACTCAGCGACGAGGAGGAACGCCTCCTCGAGCGACGGCGCGAGGTCGGCAAACCGCAGTTCAACCGTGCGGACTACCACAAGAAAAAGCGCGTGCCCACGTCCTGGCGGGCGCCCCGCGGCCAGCTGTCGAAGCAGCGCCGCGGCGTGAAGGGCAAGGGCGACACCGTCGAAGCGGGCTTCCGCTCGCCGACGGCGGTGCGGGGCAAGCACCCGAGTGGCTTCGAGGAGGTCCGGGTCCACAACCCGGACGACCTCGAGCCGGTCGACCCCGATGCCGAGGCAGTGCGGATCGCCTCCGGCGTCGGCGGTCGCAAGCGCGAGCGCATCGAGGACGCCGCCGAGGAGGCGGGCATCCGCGTGCTCAACCCCACCTACGAGGAAGTCGAGGTGAGCGAATCATGACGGATCTCCGTGCCCAGCGACGACTCGCCGCGGACGTGCTGGACGTCGGCGAGAACCGCGTCTGGCTCGACCCGGAGGAACAGGACGAACTGGCGGACGCGATCACCCGCGAGGACATCCGCGAGCTCGTCGCGGAGGGTGTCGTGCGAGCGAAGTCCACGTCGGGCAACTCCCGCGACGAGGCCCGAGAGCGCGCCGAGAAGCGCGCCTACGGCCACGGCACGGGTGCCGGCTCCCGCAAGGGCAAGGCCGGTGGCCGCCAGAGCGAGAAGGACCGCTGGAAGCGCACGGCGCGCGCCCAGCGACAGACGCTCCGCGAGCTGCGCGACGACGGCGTCCTGACGCCGGGGCAGTACCGCGAGCTCTACAACAAGGCTCGCGGGGGCGAGTTCCCCGACGTCCGCCGTCTGCTCAACTTCGCGGAAGAGCAGTACCAGATCGACGTCAACAGGAGTGAGTACTAGTATGGCGACAGGACCACGATACAACGTTCCGATGCGGCGTCGGCGCGAGGTCCGGACGGACTACCACCAGAGGTTGCGCCTGCTGAAATCCGGCAAGCCCCGACTCGTGGCGCGCACGAGCAACGGGCACGTCAGGGCGCAGCTGATCACGACCGGACCCGACGGTGACGAGACAGTCGCGAGCGCACACTCCGCGGACCTGGCCGAGTACGGCTGGGAGGCTCCCACCGGGAACCTGCCCAGCGCGTACCTGACCGGACTCCTCGCGGGCAACCGTGCGCTCGATGCAGGCATCGAGGAGGCCGTGCTCGACATCGGCCTGAACAGCCCCACACCGGGTAGCAAGGTGTTCGCGATCCAGGAGGGCGCCATCGACGCGGGGCTCGACATCCCGCACAACGAGGCCGTCCTCCCCGACTGGGAGCGCGACCGCGGCGAGCACATCGCCGAGTACGCCGAGTCACTCGAGGAGCCGCTGTACAGCGGCGACTTCGACGCGACGGAGCTGCCCGAGCACTTCGACGAGATCAGGGAGGCACTCCAATGAGCGGCGACAACTACAACGACGACGGCTGGGAACCGGTCACCCGGCTCGGCCGGCAGGTCCAGGAGGGCGAGATCGACACGATGGAGGACGCCCTCAACTCCGGGCTCCCGCTGAAGGAGCCCGAGGTGACCGACCGGCTACTGCCCGGGCTCGAGGACGAGGTACTGGACATCAACATGGTCCAGCGGATGACGGACTCCGGCCGGCGGGTGAAGTTCCGCTGCGTCGTCGTCATCGGCAACCGCGACGGCTACGTCGGCTACGCGGAGGGCCGCGACGACCAGGTCGGCGCCGCCATCCAGAAGGCCATCGAGATCGCGAAGCTCAACATCATCGACGTCTCGCGGGGCTGTGGCTCCTGGGAGTGTGGCTGTGGCCGTCCCCACACGGTCGCGCTGCGCACCACGGGCAAGGCCGGCTCCGTCGAGGTCACGCTCCGACCCGCACCGCGCGGGCTCGGGCTCGCCGGCGGCGAGACGCCCCGGCACGTGCTGGAGCTCGCAGGTATCGAGGACGCCTGGACGGAGGCCAGCGGAAACACCCGGACCACGGTGAACTTCGCGAAGGCGACGTTCAACGCGCTCCGGAAGACCGCCGAGGCACGCGTCCCCGACCACGCCTTCGAGCAGCGCGAGGTGATCGAGTGATGTACGCGATCGTGCAGCTTCGCGGCGAGGTCAACGTCTCCGAGGACGTCGTCGACACCCTCGAGATGCTCAACCTCCACCACGTCAACCACGCGACGCTCGTCCCCGCGACGGACACCTACCAGGGGATGATCACGAAGGTCCACGACGTCGTGGCCCACGGCGAGCCCTCCGAGGACGTCGTCGCCACGCTGCTCCGCAGCCGCGGGGAGCCCGCCGAGGGCGAGGCCGAGGTCGACGACGAGTGGGTCGCCGAGCACACCGACTACGACGACGTCGACGCGCTGGCGGCGGCGCTGGTCGACGAGGAGACGACCCTCCAGGACGAGGGCCTCTCCCCGGTGCTCCGGCTGCACCCGCCCCGTGGCGGCCACGAGGGCATCAAGCAGCCCACCGCGACGGGCGGCCAGCTCGGCGTTCACTCGACAGAACAGATCGACGAGCTCCTCACGGCGATGCGATAACAATGACGAGCAAGAAACGACGCCAGCGGGGTTCCCGCACGCACGGCGGCGGCACGCACAAGAACAGGCGTGGCGCCGGCAACCGCGGCGGCAGGGGCCGCGCTGGCCGCGACAAGCACGAGTTCCACAACTACGAGCCACTCGGCAAGCACGGCTTTAGCCGACCCCAGTCGGTCCAGGAGGAGGTCCTCGAGATCAACGCCTCCAAGCTCGACGAGGACGCCGCGGTGTACGCCGCGGAGGGCCTCGCCGAGGAGTCCGACGGCGGCTACGAGATCGACGCCCGCGAAGTCGTCGAAGACGGCTTCGAGGCCGACGCGGTGAAGGTGCTGGGCGGCGGCCAGGTCCGCGGGGAGCTGACCGTCGTCGCCGACGCGTTCTCCGCCTCCGCCCGCGGCCTCATCGAGGAGGCCGGCGGCGAGGCCGTCCTGTCGGACCGCGCGGAGGCGGCTGCCGACGCCGCGGACGAGGAGTCGGAGGTCGAAACAGAAGACGTATCACCGGAGTCCGCCGGGGAGTAATCAATGGGCTGGAAGGAGGTCGCCGAACCGGTGCTCGCCCGGATGCCGGTCGTCCGCCGGCCGGAGTCACACGTACCCTTCAAGCGCAAGCTGGCGTGGACCGCGTCCGTGCTGGTGCTGTATTTCTTCCTCACGAACGTGCAGCTGTGGGGGATCGACACCAGCACCGACGCCTTCGGACAGTTCCGGACCGTCCTGGCCGGCGCGCAGGGGTCGATCCTGCAGGTCGGGATCGGGCCGATCGTCACCGCGTCGATCGTGCTGCAGCTGTTGGGCGGTGCGAACCTCCTCGGACTCGACACCGACGACCCGCGCGACCAGGTGCTCTACCAGGGGCTCCAGAAGCTGCTCGTCGTCATCGTCACGGTCCTGACCGCGATCCCGATGGTCTACGCGGGGTTCATCACGGCCTCGTCGGTCACCGCCGCGGAGCTTGGCGTCAGCGTCGAGGCGATGCGCCTCCTGCTGGTCAGTCAGATCGTCGTCGGCGGGATCCTCATCCTCTACCTCGACGAGATCGTCTCCAAGTGGGGCGTCGGCAGCGGGGTCGGCCTGTTCATCATCGCCGGGGTCAGCCAGCGACTCGTCGGTGGCTTCCTCACGCTCGACGGCGGCTTCTTCGCCAACTGGTACGACATCATCACGGGGAAGATCCCGATCGGCCCGATCGTCGGTGGCGACGGGCTCCAGACGCTGTTGATCGGGCAGGGACGGCTGCTCGCGCTGGCGACGACCATCTTCATCTTCGTGGTGGTCGTCTACGCCGAGTCCGTCCGCGTCGAGATTCCCCTCTCCCACGCACGGGTGAAGGGCGCGCGTGGACGCTTCCCGGTGAAGCTCATCTACGCGAGCGTCCTGCCGATGATCCTCGTCCGCGCGCTGCAGGCAAACGTGCAGTTCTTCGGCCGGTTGCTCAACCAGCAGGGGATGTCACCCGACTGGGTGGGCGTCTACACGAGCCAGGGCGATCCGATCGGCGGGCTGATGTACTACCTCGCGCCGATCTACACGCCCAACGACTGGATGTGGTTCGCCGGCCAGACGCCCGCGGGGATCGAGCCCTGGCAGATCCTCCTGCGGGTCAGCGTCGACCTCACCTTCATGGTGATCGGCGGCGCCATCTTCGCGATCTTCTGGGTCGAGACGACCGACATGGGCCCGGAGGCGACCGCGAAGCAGATTCAGAACTCGGGGATGCAGATCCCCGGGTTCCGCCAGGACGTCGGCGTCGTCGAACAGGTCATGGAGCGCTACATCCCGCACGTGACCGTCATCGGCGGCGCGCTCGTCGGGCTGCTGGCGGTCATGGCCAACATGCTCGGCGCCATCGGTGGCGTCTCCGGCACCGGCTTGCTGCTGACGGTCTCCATCACGTACAAGCTGTACGAGGAGATCGCCGAGGAGCAGCTGATGGAGATGCACCCGATGATGCGCCAGATGTTCGGCTAGCACCGTTTTCCCGTTCGGAATCGCCGCTCGAACGGTTCGCGGGAACGATCGTCGTTGTGGGACGCGGAGTATCCTGCAATCGCTGCATCGCTACCGCTCGTGAAGACATTCGACAACAGACGGCGCGCAGGATTCGACCGCCGGTCGTCGGTGCGGCGTTCTCCGTCCGCGAACGATCCAGTGTTACGGCGCTGCTGTACTTGCAGTGTCCTCAGAACCGACGAACGGGATGTCGATTTCGAGACCATCGTAGGCCAGCACGGGCCGCTTGGCCCGTCCGGAACCGCCGCCCTCGAACTCGATGACGCCGATGTCGTCGAGCTCCGAGAGGTTCCGGTGGACCTGCTTGTAGTCACGCTCTACCAGTTCTGCCGTCGCTGTGATACTCTCGGGTTCGTGCTCGTAGATCGTCTCCAGGAGTTCCAGATTCTTCTGGCTCAGGAGCCGACTGAGTTCCGCGTACGACCCGAAGTTGAGCGTCGGCTGTGCGTCGTCGAGGTCTTCACCCTCCTGAGCAGCCTCGAGACGGCGTCGCGTGTGCTGATCGAGATGGTCGCGTTCGCCGACGGTGACTTTGAGCGTTGACATGGGTTTGTCCCTCCTGATGGCGTCCTACTCCGGCCAGTCCCAGGCGACGGGAGACCTCGCTTGTGCCTCCCGCTTGAATCGGTCGTACAGTGCGAGCATCCCCGGGAATTCGACTCGTTGAGCGCCGGTCCCCGTGTGGCGCTCGTGCCCTTTCGTCCGTTTGTGAGCGTTGTCGTACCGGAGGATCGTCTCACCCCCGATTTCCCCGAGATGGAGACTGTAGTCCCATCCACTTGGGTACTGTTCGTCCTCCGTCCGACGGATGGTAACGTCGACGACGTAGCCCGCTTCGACGTCGGCCCAGTCCGCGACCGTGGTGTAGGACGCCATCCGCCATTCTATGGTATTGACTCCATAGCGATAAATCTATGGACCTGAGAACATGGGGCTGCCTGTCCCTCACCTCGCTTCCTGTTGGTCCGAGGAGTCCTCGGATTCAACCGGCATGATCCGGGTTTCGAGTTCTGGCTCGCAACGGGTGCTCGTCGGGCGTACAGTGCGCCGGACTCGGCGAGCGCAGACGGCTCCGCGGGGTCCTGCCAGGACCTGGTGTTTCGGCACAGCGACGTCCTGCCGGAGACACAACTCGTTTGCTCGGACCGATCACGAGACGATCGTCGGCAGCGGCGGCCCCGCGGCGCGTCCGTCGATCCGCTCAGTCGTCGGCCTCGCCCGCCGCCTGCTCCGCCCCGCTGGCAGCCGTCAGGTCCGCCTCGTTCTCGAGCCACTCGTCGGCGTCCATCGCCGCCTTGCAGCCCATCCCGCCGGCGGTGATCGCCTGCTGGTAGTGGAAGTCGACGACGTCGCCGGCGCCGAAGATGCCCTCGGCGTCCGTCTTCGTCTGGCCGCCGCCGAAGCCGCCCTGGACCGTGAGGTAGCCGTCCTCGTTCATCTCCACCCCGGTGTCCTCGAGGTAGTCCGTGTTGGGGGTGTGGCCGATGGCGTAGAACACCGCGCCCACGTCGTGATCGAACACCTCGACCTCGTCGGCGAACTCGGGGTCCTCGCGCTTGTCCTTGGGGTGGCCCTCCGGATGACGCAGCAGCGTCACGTGGTCGACGCCGTCCTCGGCCGAACCGTGGATCTCCGCGAGTTCGGTGTTGAGCATGATCTCGACGTCGCCGGCGTCGGCCTTCTCCATGATCCGGTCGACCCAGTAGTCCTCCGCGCGGAACTCCTCGCGGCGGTGAGCGAGGTAGACGGTGTCCGCGAACTTCGTGAGGAAGTGGGCCTCCTCCATCGCGGCGTCGCCCCCACCGACGACGAGCATGTCCTCGTCCCGGAAGAACGCGCCGTCGCAGGTTGCACACGTCGAGAGGCCATAGCCCATCAGCTCGTCTTCGCCTGGAACGCCGAGGGTGCGTGCGCTGGCACCGGAGGCGACGATGACGGCGTCGGCGGTGTAGACGTCGCCGTTGGTCAACTCGACGCGGAACGGCCTGCCGTCGTCGTCGACGGTCTCGATGATGCCGTTCTCGAACTCGGCGCCGAAGCGCTCGGCCTGCTCGCGCATCTCGTTGATGAGTTCCGTCCCGCCGATGCCCTCGGGGAAGCCGGGGTAGTTCGCGACGTCGGTGGTGAGGGTCAACTGCCCGCCGGGCTCGTCGCCCTCGATCACCAGCGGATCGTTGTTCGCCCGGCCGGCGTAGATCGCTGCCGTCATGCCCGCGATGCCGCTCCCGGCGACGATCATGCGGCGGTGCTCGAGCACGTCACCGCCGTCGGCCGCCGCGGGCTCGGTCGCGGTGGGGCCTGTCTCGACCCCCTCGCACTCGGCGGGATCGACGTCGAACTGCCGCCCGGTCTCGATGCCGAGGACGCCGTCCAGCTCGCCCTCGACCTCCAGCTCGTAGAGGTCCTCACAGCCGCCGATCAGCTCCTCGTCGACGAAGATCTCGGGTGCGGTCTTGCGGCCGCCGGCTCGCTCGACCATCTCCTCGAAGCGGGCCTCGTCCCCGGTGACGTTGTACTCCTCGTAGGCGACGCCCTTCGCGTCGAGGAGGTCCTTTGCCTTCTCGCAGTAGCTGCAGTTGTCCTTGGTGTAGACCTCGACGTACGGGTTGCTCATGTGGGGACACGTAGGCGCTCCTCGCTGTAATTAGCTTGCGTTGTGAGAGGCCCACGTATCCCAGGGCCACGACCGGTCCCCGGTCCCGGCGTCCTCGTCCGATCTGCACGCCGTTCCGACGCTTCAGGGCGTGAGGCGTTCGATGGCGACCCACTCCAGGCCGCCGTCCTCGGGCCAGGCGACGACGAGCTGCTTCCGGACGCCGTGAGCGAGACGAACGTCCAGTGCGACGTCCCTGGGCGCGAACCCGAAGCCCTCCGGCAGCACCCTCACGAGCCGTTCGGAGTGCCCGAGGTCGTCGATTGACTCGACTGCGGCGTACGTCCGGAAGTCCGCACCGAACTTGAAGCCCGTCTTGGGCACAACGCCCCGCTCCCGCAGCGCCGCGTAGACCTGCAGCCGTCGGTCGAAGCGCTCGCCCTCGACCGCCCGGCCGCGCTCGACGACGGCGTCGTAGCCGCCCTCGACCGAGAGTGCTCCGGCGGCGACGAGCTGGGCGGTCTCGACCAGCGAGAGCTGGATGGCATCGACGCCCTCGTCCCGGCTGCCAAGCGGCTGGCCGTAGAAGGCCCGCTCGTGGAGGCCCTCCGGGGGTTCCCAGCACAGCGCCCGGTCGGAGAGGAGCGTCGCATCGACCGCGGTTGTCACCTCGAAGGTCGTCTGTCCGTCCCAGTCGGGTCGGCCGGTCTCGAAGTAGGTGACTTCGCTCTCCTCGTCGACGATCGCGAGGGTTCCGGTCCCCAGCTCCGCGGCGGGGATGGACTCGCGCTCGCCCACCACCCGGACCTCGTAGGCCACGGCGCCGTCGCCGGGACCCTTGCCACGGGGGTAGACCAGGAAGTCCACCGACTCAGCCCCGCTCCAGTCGACGCCGTCGACCCACGGCTCCCGCGCGGGCGAACAGTAGAACCCCCGTTCGCGGAGGTCGAGGTAGACGAGAAAACACAGCGCGGCCCGATCGCCACCGTCGACGCCGCCGGCGCCCCGCTCAAGGAACGTCTCGAAGCCCACGCCGTCGACGGACGCGATGTCCTCGCGCAACAGCAGGTGGGCGGCCTCGACCCACGCCAGCGCGATCCGGTTGCCATCGAGTGGCGTGCCGTAGCCCCGGGCGTCGTGGAACCGCTGGCGGGCGTCGCCGCCGACCACGATCCGGCCGTCCTCGACGTGGGCGTCCATGGGCGAGGGGACGCCTGGGGAGTGAAAAAGGGCGACGGTCTCTCCGGCGGACCTCTCGCGTGTGTCCGCCCGTCCGAGTGACCCGACGGCCCGCGCCGACTCACCAGTGCTCGCACCCGGCGTCCAGACACCGCCGGCCACTCGCCAGCTCGAAAACTGGGAGCCCGCAGTCGCAGTCGCCGACGACCGTCCCGCTGGGGAACCCGAAGCTGGTCTCGCAGTCCGGGTAGGCGTCACAGCCCAGCAGGATCGTGTTCCGATCGATCACGCGGAGGTCCTCGCCACACGCCGGGCAGTCCCAGGCCCGATCGAAGCGTTCGCGGACGACCTCGACCAGCGGCTCGCAGCGTGGATCGAGACAGACGTCCAGCGGTTCCCCGCGTTCGACCCGGAGCCGTGGGAGGCCGCACTCTGTGCAGCGCTCCTCGCGGACGCTCGCGCCGGTGGGAAGTCCGTACTCGTCACCGCAGCCGATGCAGCGGACGGATCGGCCGGCCCGCACGAGCGTTCCCTCGCAGTCCGGACAGGTGCCGACGGGGTGGCCGGCCCGCGTCGCCGGGTACGTCGCGTAGCCGTCTTCGGTGTGAGCTGTCACGCGGAGACGCTGGTCGCCGTCGCTGGCGTCGACGGTGAACGCCGCACCGGCTTCGCCCGCTACCGACTGGGTTCCGGTGATGGTCTCTGCGGCAGCGCCTCCACCGTTCGTCCCGTTCCCGCCGTCCTCGCGCCGGCCCGATCGGGAGCAGGTGACTGCCTCCGCGCGGGTCAGCCAGGCGACGGGCTGGTAGCCGTCTGCGTCGTGGACCAGGACGGTGTTGTCGGGCTTGACGACCACGGTGACGAGCCCGCGGTGCTCCTCGCGCGTGTCGCCGTCGTAGCGAACAGTGCAGTCTCCGGCGAGGACGCGGATCGCGTCCCCGCCGTCGCCGAGCGCGGCCAGCACGTCGGTGGTCGTGGCCATGGCACCCCTCGCCGCGGAATCCGTCATAAGGGTGTGGCGCCGGCAGACGATCGGCGCGGTCGTGCCCACAGCCCGACGGACTCACTCGCCCACGACGACCGTCTCGCCGACCTCGGGGGCGGCGGTGTCGATGCCCTCGACAGCCAGCTCGTCGGCGAAGGACTCCACCCGGTCGCCGTGGTTCAGGACGACCTGGGCGTCCTCGTAGGGATCGAGGAACGAGCGGAGCCCCGTCCGATCGGCGTGCGCCGAGAAGTCAAAGCGCTCGACGCGGGCGGCGACGCGGAGCATCTCGCCGTCGATCGGCGCGCTGCCCGTGTCCAGTAGCTCCCGCCCCGGGGTGCCCTCGACCTGGTAGCCAGTCAGCGCGATGAGGTTCGTCGGATCGCCCGCCACCGCCGGGACGTAGGTCATCGCGGGCCCGCCCGAGAGCATGCCGGCAGTCGTCACGATCACCGCGGACTCCTCGGCGATCCGCTCGCGTTGCCCTTCGCGTCCGTCGACGAACCGTGCGTGGCCGGCGGCGCGGCGCAGCGCGTCGGCGTCCCGGAGGAATTCGGGGTACTGCTGGACGGTCCGGGTGATGCGCTGGCCCATCCCGTCGACGTACGTCGGGAGGTCGTGGGCGGCAGCGATCATGAGAGCCTCCTGGGTCCGGCCGATCGCGAACGCCGGGACGACGACCGTCCCGCCGTTCCAGAGCGTCTCCTCGACCTTGTCGACGAACGAGGCCTCGATCTCCGCCCGCGGCGGTCGCTCGACGTCGGCGTACGTGCTCTCGAGGACGACGGCGTCGGCCGGCGGCCGGGCGGTCGATCCCGCGAGCAGCCGCTGGTCCTCGGTGTGGACGTCGCCCGAGTACAGCAGCCGGGTGTCCCCGTCGTCGACGAGGACGTGAGCGCTCCCTGGGATGTGCCCGGCGTCGAAGAGGGTCACCTCGTAGCCCGCAGCCTCGAAGGACTCGCGGTAGCCGTGCGTCCGGGACACCTGCGTCACCCGCTGGATCTCGGTCTCGGTGAACGGACAGTCGTAGGAGCCCCCACGGAGCTTCAGGGTGTCCCGGGCGAGAGCGAGCCCGAGGTCGCGCGTCGGCGGCGTCCAGTGGATCGGCGGCCGCCGGTCGCCCGAGCACAGCGCCGGCACCGTCCCGACGTGGTCGAGGTGGCCGTGACTGACGACGACGGCCTCCGGCTCGACGTCGCCGACGGGGAATCCCGGTGGCGTCCCCGAGCGCATGCCGTAATCCAGCAGGAGGCGATCGTCGATCAGGATCGCGCTCCGACCGACCTCGCGGGCACCCCCGAGAAAGCGCACCCTCATCTACGACGAGGTAGCGACGGGTCGGGTATCCCCTCGTCGGTTTCGCTCCGTCCGGAACGTGGGGCTGCTGGTCGCGCCGCTGGAGCCCATCGGTCGTACGTCTGGAGCCTCCCGGTCGTCCTTCTGGGGCCTCCCAGCCGTTTTCCTGGAGGCTACTGCTCGTCCGTCTGGAGCCGACGCCGTCGCCGACGGTACTCCGCGTCCTCCAGTTCGCCCTGCTCGTACCGCCGTCGCAGGGTCGCCACGGCGGGGTCCACGGCCTCGGCTCCGTCCGACCGATCGCCGAGGAGCCAGTAGAGCGCTCCACCGAGGATTCCCATCATCGCGACCGAACCGCCCACGAGGGCCGTGCCCGGCGTGGCGGAGCCGCCGGATCCGCCCATCATCCCGGGACCCATCCGCCCGGTCGTGGCGTCGTCGGCGCCGAAGGAATCGGCGGTGATCGACCCCGCCTCGACGATCGCGTCGCTGTCTGGGACGTCGCCGCTTGGAATCGACCGGGACGTCGCCGGACCGCCGGGCGCGCCCACGACGATCCGACCGGTCATGCCGATCGACTCGTGGGGGATGCAGTAGTAGTCGTAGGTCCCCTCCACGTCGAAGGTGACGTCGACGCTCCCGCCGGCGATCGTGCCGGTGTCGAAGGCGCTGGCCGCCGCCGGGATCCGATCCTCGTAGGCCGTCGCCGAGTGGGCTCCGGCCGCGATCTCGAACCGGACGGTCGTTCCCGGCTCGACGTGCAGGCCGATCGGATCGAAGTAGTCGTTGTCCATCGCCACGACCGGCGGGCCCTGCGCGCTCGCGGGCGTGGCAAGGCCCGCTCCCGTGACGGCACCGGCTCCGAGGATGCCCAGGAACTGCCGTCTACCGTAGGAGTGGCCAGCGTCGGCGGTATCGTGATCTGTCATGCTCTCGCCTCGGTCCGCGGTGCTGTTGACACCGTCGGGGCCGCCCGCTCCTGTGGACTGGCGATCACCGCGGGCCCTCCAGGCGCTCCAGCCGCTGCTGGTACTCCTCGTCCGTGAGTTCGCCGCGGGCGTACCGTTCGCGGACGATCGTCAGCGAACGTTCCTCGTCTCCGTCGTCCCCGCGGTCCAGCAGGGCGTACGCTACGGCCACGGCGACGGCCAACAGCACTCCCATCCAGAGCAGCCCCCACAGACCCATCGCACCACCGTGGACGCCCCAGCTGCCGTCCATGACCCCTCCGCCGGCACCGTCGGTCCCGTGGGCAGCAGCCGTCCCGGTTCCGACCGTGAGCAAGACCAGTGCCGAGACGCCGAGTCGGCGGGCGATGCGCGCCATTGCGGGCTCGGTCGCAAAGGTCATCGGCGTTCCTCCGTGGCCGCTGCGCTGCGCGTCTGGTCGCGGTCCAATCGGACTGCCGCGTGCGGCGTTCGTCGCTGAATCGTGGTGAACATGGTTCGTCTCCGAACACTCGTACGCGTGGGATTGGGATAGCATCGAGGGCCTGAACGCATCGAGGAGAACGTTCGAGAGCGTTTCTCGTCCGCTCTAACCGTTTCTCTCCGAGGAGACCGTTCACGGCGGCAGAATTCCCCAACGCGGCGGGATGCGCTGGGCGATGCCAGAATCGTCGTCCGTTCCCATCTCGGTGAGTGGGAGAGGCAGAGACACACCGAGAGCGCACCTGGAGCGACAGCCGCCGAGGTGTCTGGTTCGCCGGCCACGGGCTACCTACGTCTCGCTGGCTCTTCGGGATTCGAGGTCGTCGCTCGGGTAGACGCGGTACGTCCGGCCCTGCCGCTCGCGATAGAGCAGTCCCCGCTCCTCGAGCTCGCTCACCGTCTGGCTCACCTTGCTCTTCGAGAAGTCCGAGCGGTCCCGAAGTTCGATCTGCGTGATCCCCGGCGACTCGATGACGGGCGAGAGCACGCGACGCTCGTCGTCGGGAAGGAGATCCAGCACCCGCTCCTCGGGCGCGGTCTCCGGCGGTGCCCGGTGGGCAGGCGTCGCGGTTTCCGTCGTGTCCTCGTCGACGCCGTGGGATTCGTCGGCGGAAAGATTGGAGTCGTCGGCTCCGACTCGATCGGCACCCGACGCGGTGCTCGCCTCTCGGACGACCACGTACGGCACGGCGATGACGGCTACGAGCAACAGCGTGCCGAGGAGAAACCACAGCGGGTCGGGGCCCTGGGACGATCCCATCGAGGAGTCCATCATCGACCCCATCGACCCGTCGTCGGCCTGACGGCGCCCGAAGGCCTGCCAGGTCATGAACGTGCCGACGAGGACGACGATCCCGAGGAGCGTCGCCACGAGGGCGTCCGCTGGACGCCAGTTCACGGCTCGCTCACCCGCCGGGTCCCGCCGGTCATACGCGTCGTTCGACGTCCACCGGCGAACCAGTTGCGGTTCAGGGTCACCTGGCCCCGTCACCTGCGAACGAAAAACTGGCCGTAGCCACCGAAGGCGACGTCGAGTGAGCCGATCCACCAGTTCCAGCGCTCTGCGAGGTCGCTCCCGCCGGGGGCGTCACGGAGCTCCGAGACGATCACGGTCGGCTCGAGTGCGGAGCCCACGTCATCCCGATATCGACCGTCGTCCCGCAGGTCCCCGGCTGCCCGCGCGACGGCCCGTGCGGTCTCCGGATCCGCGTCGAACGCCTCGACCAGTCGATCCGCGAGGGCAGGCCGGTCCACGACGGGTGCTCCGACTCCACCGGCGTAAGTCCATCGTCGGCCCGGCGCGCCGGCCGGCGACGCGGAGAGGGGAAGCGGTAAGTGGCCGGCACGCTCACCCGAGCGTATGAGTCTGGGGCAGCGCGTCGCGACCGATCACCAGCTCGCGCGGCTCCTCCAGATCGGAGTCGTGCTCGAGGAGGTGGTCGAGGCCCGCGCCGAGCGCCACCTCGCGGAGCTCTCCGCCGAGGAGCGGGCTGCCCTCGACGACGCGATCGAGGCGCTGCTCGCCGAGGCCGCCGAGGAGTCCGCCGAGCACCGCGATCGACTGGCCGCTCTCGTCGACGACCTCGACGCCGAGGCAACCGGCTTCGAGGAGATCGAGGCCCTCGTCGAGGAGCACTACACCGCGCCGGGGGACTTCGACGGCGTGCTCTACGACCAGCTGTGCAACGAGGAGACCGCATACAAGTTCTACGACGACCTCATCGCGGCGATCGAGGACAGCGACACCGAGTTCAGCGTCGACCGCGAGCGCGTGCTCGAGACGCTCCGGGAGATCCGCGCCGAAGAGGAGGAGGGCGTCGAGGAGGTCACCGAGGTCATGGAGGATCGAGCATGAATTCGGCGGCAGCGCCGGCGCGCGCCGAGCGCGCGAGTCGCGCATGGAGGTGGTCGTCGTGAACACCGTCGCACACCCGCCGCGCGACGAGCTCCCGACTCCCACGCGGAGGTGGGAGTCGTGAACACCGCCGACCAGTACCTCAAGGCCATCTACCTCGCCCAGCGCCTGGAGGACGGCCCGGCCGCCACCGGAACGCTCGCGGACATGCTCGACGTCTCGCCGGCGAGCGTCAACGAGATGATCGGCAAGCTCGAGTCCCGCGGCCTCGTCGACCACGAGAAGTACGCGGGGGCGACGCTCACGGACGAGGGGATCGTCCGTGCCGAGGAGACGCTCCAGACGTACTGCATCATCGAGCGGTTCCTCTACAACGTCCTCGAGGTCGAGGACTTCCGCGGCGAGGCACGGGCACTCGAGAGCGTCATCGACGACACCGTCGCCGAGCGCCTGGACACGATCATCGACCGCCGCTCGGAGTGTCCCGACTGCTTCGACGCCGAGACCGACTGCTGTGCGTACCTCGAGGTCGAGCAGCACGCCGATTGAACCGCGGTGTGCGTGCCCGGAGGACCAGTTACGATCCCTCTGCCGCGGACCGATCCCGCCGGAGAACTCTCACTCCGCCAGCCGGTAGTACGCGACCGGTTCGCCGTACTCGTCCTCGATCTCGCGTCGCTCGACGAGGCCCTCCGCGACCAGCTCGTCGAGGGCCGCCGAGACGTCGTCGACGAGGATCCCGCTGGCCGCCAGGTCGCCAGCGACGTCGACGAGTTCCCGCGGTAGCGAGAGCAGCGTCTCCGTGACGGTCTCCGGCGGCGCAGTATCGCCGAAGTCGACGCCGCGGACGACCTCCGGGCGGGTGAAGGCTGCCTCGTGGTTCTCCGAGAGGAAGCTGAGAACGAGGTCCTGCTCGGTCTCGGAGGCACCCACCGGCGTGGGTTCGGCTGGCGGCTCGTCGGGGTCGACCGTGGCGTCGCGCCACTCGGCTTCGGTGATCGGCATGGTACGTGGAGCTCGTAGTGGCGGCAAAGCCATTTCGAAGCCGATCGAGACGACAACCGCGTGCAGCAAAACGCTGGACTCGGCACCCCTCCCTCACACTGTTCTCCGATCCCGAAGCGATCACGTTGTAGGGACTGTCCGATGTGTGGCCGCGAACTCGAGACGAAGGCTGGCATGCGTCAGCACCACACGAAGGTCCACGACGAGCCATTGCCCAATCGGACCTGCAACGAGTGTCGCACCGACTTCTACGATCCGAAATCACAGCTCGAATTCTGTGAAGAGTGCAATTCCAACGCCGGATCGAACAACGGGAACTGGTCTGGGGCAATGGCGAGTGCGTGCTGTGAGATCTGTGGTGACGAGTTCGACTATTATCCATCCGACAAGGACGGGGTGTACTGCCGAGATTGCGTCGAGGAATCGGACGGATTGTTGCCAGAGAATCCCATGGAGCCGATCGAGCGGGTGTCAGTAGATTGTCCAGCGTGTGGAGCCGAACAACACGTCCTCCAGTCACTGGTGGAACGACGAACTCGTGGGGTGTTTTGCGACCTCGAGTGCTACGGCAACTGGTTGTCCGAGAACATCGTTGGTCCCGATCACCACTCGTGGACTGATGGAGATCCTCCCTACGCACACGGTTGGTCGAACGTCCGGCGGGCTGCGCGGGTCAGGGACAGTTCCGAGTGCCGGGTCTGCGGGAACCAAGCGTGATATCGGGCGAAATCCAGACGTCCATCACATCCGACCTGTCCGTTCGTTCGAGCATCCTGGCGATGCGCATACCCTCGCAAACGTTGTCTCGCTGTGTCCATCCTGCCACCGGAAAGCCGAGGCCGGCGAGATTTCGGTGTCTGCTCCCGAGGAGGAGTAACGCACTTGTGTCCGCACGCGAAATCCCACACCGAAGCCCTGTGGTGTAGCGGCCAATCATAGCGGCCTTTGGACGTGTTCGGCCTCGACCGTGCACGGAAGACAGCCGTTGACGGCGGTTCGAATCCGCCCAGGGCTACTCCTGCGGTCTCGCGAGCGCCGCGAGCGAGACGCCGGAAGACGCAGTCTTCCGGAAAACGCTAGTGAGCAGTGAGTAGCGACGCGGATTCGAAGCAGGGAACGGAGCGAAAGCGGAGTGACCGTGGTTCGAATCCGCCCAGGGCTACTCCTGCAGTCTCGCGAGCGCCGCAAGCGAGACGCCGGAAGACTGTGTATTCCGGAAAACGGCTGAGCAGTGCGTAGCGACGCGGATTCGAATCCTGCGAGACGCGCGGAGCGCAGCGAGCACGTCCCGCTCCGGTTCGAATCCACCCAGGGCTACTCCTGCGGTCTCGCGCGTTGCGAGCGAGTCGTCGGAAGACGACGTCTTCCGGAAACCGACAGTGAACAGTTCGGGTCGGGCGAACCGCGGGTACAGCACCCGGCTTCCTCCGTTCTTTATATGTTGTATCGTATGGCGATTCATCGAATTCCGACCCCGGGCACGAGCTGGCAGCTCGACGTAGGCCGTGGATGTCCCGACGTGGCATGGCTATCCAGGCCACTTTCGTGCGTGCTCGCCCGCTCGCTGCCTTCTTGCCGTCCCTGCTGGTGGATTTCCCCGCTCCTCACAGCCAGCGGGTATCGCGCGCTGCCTCCGCGAGCGGTCGGACGGGCTGGTTCCCTTGCCGTTTGTCTCTCCAACCGGGACGCCCGGTTCCAGGGCCGGTCGAACAGTTTTATATAGTAGAACGAGAGTTAATTCTCTCTGTACTCGGATGGAACGAAGTGTGCTCCTCACGGGAGTAATCCTCACCGGGGTTGCACTGCTCCTCGTCGGGGCAGCGGGCGCGCTCCCGGCCGACGAGGAGGGCTTTCCGCGAGCGGAGGCCGGGCTCGACCAGACGGTCGAGCGCGACAGCGCAGTCTTGCTCGACGCGACGGAGTCCTTCGATCCCGACGGCGAGATCGTCGCCTTCGACTGGGCGATCACGGCACCGGACGGCTCGACGCTAGCTCCCGACTGCGACGTGTCGTCCTGTCGGCTGGCGTCGTTCCGGGCGGCCCAGCTCGGCGAGTACGCGGTGACGCTGACCGTCACGGACGACGACGGCCGCGAGCGCTCGGACACGATGTACGTCCGAACCGTGGTTCCCGGGGACTTCGGCGTCGAACTCACAGCGAGCGGGTCCCGCGGCGACCGGACGTTGACGGCGCGGGTCGCACCGGGGCGGTACGACGTCGACGCGCTGGCGTGGTACCACGAGGGGACGCTCATAGAGCGCGAGGACGTCCCGGTCTTCGGCGGCGTGTTCACGCTCGACGTCGCGCCGGACCCCGGCGATCGGTATCGGACCGTGGCGACGGCCGAGAGTGGGCGGACGGTGGCCGATAGTTGGGTGGCGCCCTCGGCTGGCAGCGGTTCCGGTGGCGGGGGTGGCGGGCTTCCGGGCGGCGGGGATGGTGGCGGTGGCAGTGGCGGTGGTGGGGCTCCGGGCGGTGGCGGCGGCGACGGTAGCGGTCCCGGCAGCGGCATCGATGACGGCGACGGCGACGTTCCGGGAGTCGGCAACGAGACAGACGGCGGGGGTGGGGACGGCCCCGGCTCGTCGGACGACGGCAACACAACGGACAGTGCCCCCGACTGTCCGGAGGGTGCATCGACGAACGGCACGGACTGCGACGCCGGTGGTGTGGACGAGGAGGAGACCAACGAGGAAGACGAGGAGTCGGTCGATATCGATCCGGAACCGTACATCGAGGGTCCGACGCGCGTGACCGGCGAGCCCGACGAGGTGGGTGCTGATGGAGTCTGGGTGGCAACAGGTGAAGCGTTCCACCTCCGTCTGGCTCCGAGCGGATATGGGGTCGAGGGGATGTGGACGGTCGACGGGAACGTAACGTCGGACAACTTGAACGCACAGGGGATGAGCTACGCTCCACCGTTGACGCCCGGCCGGAACGTCGTGAGCGCCGATCTACAGATCGAGGAGATGAAGGACGCGATCAGCAGCCCGGCGAACTACAACGGAACGATCCAGGGGATCATCAACCAGACCAATCCCGAGACGACCGCCCGGCACACCGTCGTGTACGATCCCGCTCCCGAATTGCAAGTCGATCGAATAGCTATCCACGATGACGAGAGGTCCCTCGAGGCGCGCATCGACGTGGAGGACAAATACAATCCCGTCGAACGCATCGACTTTCAGTTCGACGGCGAGACGGCTACTGAAATCGACTCAATACCGGAGAATGGTTCCGCGGAGACAGAGGTCGATATTCCTGATGGGAGGGGCGGCTATACGTTAGTGGCAATTGGTGCGTCCGACGGCGTTCAGACTACCTGGTCTGCCAGGATGATGGAACTCCCTGAAGAGAGGACCTACAGTATCGGCCAGGACTCCGGCGTCGACGTCGACGAGATGGACTCCGAGGAGAGCAGTGCTGGCGGGACCGCACCGATACGGGGAGGGAACATCTGAGCCGCCCGGACGGCGATCACACGGGCTCACTGATCGACGACATATTGGACGAGTCCCTCGTTGCTGACGAATATCACGCCATCGTTCGCGACTGCTCCGAACGGGTACGTCTGTTCAGGCGCTTCCATCTCCCAGCGAAGCGTGCCATCGAGACCGACGGCACGGAAATACCCCGTGACATCACCGTAGTATATCGAATCACCCGACGCAATCGGTCGCGAACCCCACGGATCCCTCGGGCTGAGCCTCCAGTTCAGGTCCCCCGTTTCAAGATCGATGGACAGGATCTCGCCATCCTCCTGCCATGTCGGAATGGGGACCGCGATCAGGTTGTCATCCCGAACGGCCATTCCCATCGAGATTTCGAGCTCATAATCGAAGTGCCACTGCTCCACTGCATACCCCGCCTCGGTCACCTCGAACGCTCGGATCCCGTCGCTCTCCCGACCGACGCTGGTCCCTGCGACGATCGTTCCATCGGCATAGAGCAGTGGTGACCAGATGTAGTACCCCCGGGGCTCGTGGATGCGCGTCTTCTCGCCGGTCTGGAGGTCCAGGCGCATGATCTCCTGGCCGGAATCCGAGATGTATACACTCCCGTCGGCGATCGCAGGGGTTCGAGTGAAGCGGTTCGAATTGCGGTCTGCACGGTGGGTCCACTGCTTCTCGCCGGTCGCGACGTCGTAGGCGTGGAGCTTCTCGTTGTGATTGCCGAACACGAACGTTCCATCCGCCATCGTCAGATGGGTCGGTTGTCCAGCCGTCGTCAGTCCCTCTTCAGGGTTCGTCTCGATCCGCCACTCGACGGTGCCGTCCAGCAGCCGCAGTCCGACGACGCCCTGCTCGTGTGGGACCACGAAGCGATCGTCGGTGACGACGCCACTCGCCCGAACCGGCGACCCGCCGATCGAGGTCCGCCACACCTCGGTGCCGTCCATGTCGAGCTTGTAGGCGGTGCCGCTGCGGTCCGCGATGAACACCTGGTCGCGGTGGACGAGCGGGGCGGACTGGATCCGCGTATCCGCTTGAAAGCTCCAGGCCGTCGTCGGCTCCGTGACCTCCGGCGCGGGCACCGACCCCGTGTTCTGGGCGTCGTACTGGAACTGCTGCCAGGACTCGACGGGATCGGGCTCCGCCTCCGGCTCCTCGCCGTCGGGGTCCTCCTCGCCGTCGGGTTCGTCGGCATCGCTGTCGTCGTCGCCCGAGTCTTCGGATTCGCCACTACCGTCTCCGTCGCTCTCGTTGCCACCAGTATCGCTCGCGTCGTCGGATTCGTTCACGGGCGGCGTCGATCCGGTGTCCGTGCTCTCGGTCGGCGCGCCGTCCGTGTCGTCGGGTGAATCGCCGTCATCGAGCCCGAGACACCCGCCCACGGCGACCGCACAGAGGGCGACGCCAGAGCGGAGGACCGACCGGCGGTCGGGGTCGTCTACCATGGCTGCCTGCCCGCAGCGCACCGAGATAAATTCGTCGGTCAGATGCCGGAAATAGCGGCGGTAGGCGGGCGGTCCATCGCGAAGGATCGGTCGGTCCTCACCCGAGTTCGCCCTCGATCTCCGCGAGCAACAGCCCCTCCAACGTCGCGTCGTTCGTCGGCGGGGCGCGAGCGGCGGCGAGGGCCTCGGAGACGGGAATCGTCTCGACGCTGAGGAACTCGTTGTCGTCGCGATCGGGCTCGCCGGCGGTGAGGCCCGTCGCCAGCACCACGCCGCGGCGGTGCCGGAGGAGGCCGGTCGCGACGGCGTAGGACTCCAGCAGCCGGAGCTCGTCGGCGCGGTAGCCGGTCTCCTCTGCCAGTTCGCGCTCGGCCGCCGACTCGTAGGCCGCGGTGTCGACCGGATCGGCGGGGCCCCCGTCGTGCTCGTCGACGATGCCCGCGACGAGTTCGAGTTGCGTCTCGCGGATCGTCGGCCGGTACTGCTCGACGAAGACGGCCTCCCCGTCGTCAGTGATCCCGACGACCACCACGGCCGGCGCCAGTTCGGCCCAGTAGTAGCGCTTGCGCGTGCCGTCGGGCTGCTCGACCAGGTCGTAGCCCCCGGCGTACCAGCCGGTCTCGTACTCCGTGCGCGACTCGACGACCGTCCAGTCCTCGCTCATGCTTCGCCGTCCGCCGCTGATCCCCTGGCTCTTTCGGGACCCGATCGTGGCTCTGGTCGTGCCGGGTGGAGCGCCGTTCGGGAGGGTCGCTGGAGCGAAATCGCCAAGGAGCGCCGGCCCGCAGGTGGTGGCAGTGACCAGCGTCTGCCTGCTCGGGACCGAGGACGTCGACCTCCGCTTCGAGTTGCTCTCCCGCGAGACGTCGCGGGAGGCGCTGTCGACGTACGACCTCGAGCAGCCGTTTCTGAACGCCGTCGGCCTGGAGACCGTCAGCCTGGGCGCGGCGGTGTCGCTGTTGAACGACCTCAACTGGTACGTGGTGCGCTTCGCCGAGGAGGCGTGGATGCGGGATCCATCCGTGAGCGAGTCCGAGTGGCTCTCCCGGTCGCTGGCCGAGGCGGTTCGGGCCGACGACGTCGCGCCCGCGGACACGGACGAGTACTGTCGGATCTACGGGCTCGAACGGGACGACGTGGAAGCGCCCGGACGGCTCGTCGAGCCGCTGTACGCCAGACGCACCGAGGAGGGCCTGCCGGAGTACGACCTCCGGGACGTCGAGGAGACGGTCGTCGTCCGCGTCTCCGAAGCGGAGTTCGACGCGTGATCGGACATCCGGAGGTCCCCGAGGCAGACTCCCTGTACGTCGACGCCGGCGGACGGCGCCTCCACTACCTCCGCGCGGGTGAGGATGGCCCCGCCGTCGTTCTGCTTCACGGAAGCGGGATCGACGACGCGGCGCTGTCCTGGCGACACGCACTCCCGGCACTCGCGGATCGGTTCCACGTCTACGCGCCCGACTGGCCGGGCTATGGCGACTCCTCGGACCCCGACGCCGAGCCCGACGGGGCCTACTACATCGAGGTGCTACGATCGTTTCTGGACGCCGTGCCTGTCGATCGCCCGATCCTGGTCGGCCTCTCGATGGGTGGCGCCGCGGCCCTCGGCCTGACGCTTGCCGCTCCCGATCGCGTGCGCGGACTCGTCCTCGTCGACAGCTACGGACTTCGTGACGCTGTGCCGGGTGGGACGGGCGCGTATCTCCTCGCGAACACGCCGTTCGCCGGTGCCGTCGGTCGCCACCTCGCCGCCGGAGCGCCCGGCGGCAGCAGGCGCGCGATCGCGCCCTTTGTCGCCAACCCGGAGGACCTCGATCCCGCGTTCGTAGAGGCCGTGGATCGGCGGCTCTCCGAACCGGGTGCCGGTAGCGCCTTCGTCGCCTTCCAGCGAGCGGAGTTCCGGCCGGACGGCGTCCGGACGCACTTCGAGGATCGACTTCGTGAGGTCGCCGTTCCGACCCTGGTGATCCACGGCGAGGCGGATCCGCTGGTCCCGCCGGCCTGGGCGAGGGATGCCGCCGCGGCGATCCCGGGGGCGGAGCTGTCGGTCGTCGAGGACTGCGGGCACTGGCCGCCCCGGGAGCGGCCCGAGGCGTTCCTCGCGGCACTCGAACCGTTCCTCGACGGCGTCGCCGAGGGTGACGGCGTGGGCGGTTGAGAGAGGCGAGGGCACCACGTTGCACGAGGAGGTGGGACGGGACGGCCGCCGGGTGTGCGGGACAACCCCGCAAGGACTTTGCCGTCCTGCCGCGCAGCCTCGTGCATGATCGACGAGACGGCCGCCGAGATCGAGGCCATGCACACCCACAGCTCCTCGGAGGTGGCGGTGAAGGCCGCTCGCGCCCTCCGGGACCTGGAGTCCCGCGAGTACGCGACTCTCGAGGAGTTCGGCCGCGACGTCGAGCGAAACGCGAGTGCGCTGCGTCGCGCCAACCCCTCCCACGCGTCGCTGGCGAGCGTGATGTCTGCGATCGAGTCGGCGGTGCTCGAGGGCGACCACGGCGACGTCGAGACCGCCAAGGCCGCCCTCGACGCCGCCATCGAGGAGGCCGTCGACGCAGTCGAGGACGCCAAGGAGGCCGCCTCCGCCAACGCCGCGGAGCTGCTAGAGGACGGCGATACCCTGCTCACCCACGACTACTCGACGACCGCGCTCCGGGCGATCGAGCGGGCCGTCGACGACGGGGCGGAGTTCTCCGTCTACGTGAAAGAGGCCCGACCGCGTCATCTCGGACGGGTCACGGTCCGCCGGCTCGCCGAAGTCGACGGCGTCGAGCCGACCCTGATCGTCGACGCGGCCGCGGGGCAGGTGATGGACGACGTCGACCAGGTGCTCACCGGGATCACCTGCGTCGTCGGCGACACCCTCTACAACCGGATCGGCACGTACCCGCTGGCAGCGACGGCCGCCCAGTCGGAGGTGCCGATGATGGTGGCGGGCTCGACCGCCAAGATCGCGGAGGGCAACTTCGTCTTCGAGAACGACTTCCGGTCGGCCGTGGAGGTGCTCCGGGAACCCTCCGAGGGCTTCGACATCGTCAACCCCGGCTACGACGCCACGCCGCTCTCGCTCATCGATCAGCTGGTGACCGAGGAGGGCGTCCGGAATCCCTGAGCCCCAGCGGACGCCTGGGCCCCGCCCACACTCCACGCTTATTAGGTCAGCGAGCGTCGCTCCGGACATGCCCGAGATCGAGATCACGGAGGACCAACGCGAGTACCTCGAGGCCCTCCGGCAGGACATCAAACAGGACGTGGTCGGGAAGTACGCCCACGTCCGGATGATCGACGCCGTCCAGTACCTCATCGACAACCACGAGGGGGAGATCAACGCGACGGTGAGCGAGCCCTCCACCGGCCCCGACGTCTCGACCGAAAACGCGCCCGAGCAACCGGAGGAGACTGCTGCAGAGCCAGCGGAAGACGCCGACGATGAGGCGAAGGCTGGGGACGCGAGTGATGGCGACGAGGCGGAGGAGGGAGACGATGCATCGGCCGACGCGCCCAGCACGCCGCCGATGCCAGCGGGAGGCGGTGACGACGACATGCTCTCGGCGATGATGCAGCTGATGGACACCCACGACGACAAGTGGGAGGAGGCCAGCGGCGACACCGGGTACGAGGTCGACCTCCCGGACGGCGAGACCGAGTCCGCCGCCACCCAGGACGACGTCCGGGCGCTCCTGTTCAAGCACTACGAGTAGCCGACGGCGGCGCCGGCGTCGCCGTGGCTCTGCTCGCCTCGACGTACCGCTCTTCTCGCGACGAGCGCCGGGTCAGCGATCGGCGGTCCGCGGCGGTCGATCCGCGCAGCCGGCGACGTAGTAGGCAGCGAGTTTGCGGAGCTGGGGATGTGCGACGGCGTACGGCCGGTGCTCGAGGACGACGTCGACCGCCTCGCTGAGTCGGCGGTCCTCCTCTGTCGCGATCGTCGCGGCGACGACCGTCGTGCTCCGGGAGATCCCGGCTTTACAGTGGACCAGGAGGTCGCCGTCCGCCCGATAGAGCCGACGCGCGGTGTCGACGGCGGGGCGGAAGCGCTCCCAGCGCGCGTCGGTGCTGTCGACGAGGGGTCGAAAGTGGGTGGTCCCTGGTTCGCGGTCCTCCGCGACGGTCAGGACGGCGTCGAACGTGCGGCCGGAGCGCTCGGGATCGGCAGCGAAGCGGTTTCCCAGGAACAGGGGCCGGTCCCCGATCTGCCGGACGATCGGGACCTCGGGATGCCAGCCGAACGGTCGAACGTGGGGCCCGTCGTGCGCCCGACCGTCGACCCGCGAACGGATCCGAGGCTCCGTCGAGTCGTGCCCGTGGTCGTCGGTCCTCCGCGTCGAGTCGGGGGGTTCGGGCATCGGTACTAGGGCCGCTCCGAAGCGATCCGCTCGATCGCCCTCGCCAGGACGTCGACGCCGATCCCGATCGAGTCCTCGTCGACGTCGAACGTCGCTGTGTGGTGCCCGCCGGGGTGGTCGGTGCCGACGCAGACGTAGCTCGCGAGCCCGCCGCCGTCCTGGACGGCGCGCATGAGGTAGGTCGCGTCCTCGCTGCCGCCGAGGTCGTCGCGATCGAGGACCCGATCGACGTCGGCGTGGGCCTTCGCGACCGCCCCCACGAGGTCCCGGAGTTCGTCGTCGCTCTCCGCCGAGGGCGCCATCCCCTGCTGGGTGACCTCGAGGTCGCAGCCGTGCATCGTCGCCGCTCCCTCGAGGACGTCCCGGGCGCGGTCGTCCATGTACTCCATCAGCGGCGTCGTCTCGCCGCGAACCTCGCCGACGAGCCGCGCCTGCTCGGGGACGATGTTCGGGGCGGTGCCGCCCTCGACGATCCCGGCGTTCACCCGCGTGGGCCCGTCGCCGTGTCGGGGGATCGCGTAGAGGTTCTGGATCGCGGCGGCCATCGCCTGGACCGCGTTTCGCCCCTCTTCCGGCCGGCCGCCGGCGTGAGCGCCCGCGCCCTCGAACGTCGCTTCGAACTGGGAGACCGCGAGGAAGCCGTCGATCCCGGCGACGACCTCGCCGGTCGGGTGATCGAGCCCGAGGTGCAGTGCCAGGAGGTAGTCCACGTCGTCGAGGTGCCCGGAGTCGGCCACCGCCTTGCCGCCGCCGGCCTGCTCCTCGGCGGGCTGGAAGACGACCTTCAGCGTCCCCGCGAAGGCGTCGCTGGCCCGGATCGCCTCGAGCACGCCGATCCCGATCGCGGCGTGGCCGTCGTGACCGCAGGCGTGCATGAGCCCCTCGTGCTCGGAGCGAAAGCCACCGGCGACCGGCGCGTGGTCGTCGTCGGTGGCCTCGGCCCGGGGCAGCCCGTCGATGTCGACGCGGAGGGCCACTGTCGGTCCCTCGCCGCGGTGGAGTTCGGCGATCACTCCGGTGTGCCCGCCGGCGAGTTCGTCGACGGTCGCCGGATCCGCGCCCTCCTCGACCGCGCGTTCGGCCCACTCCGCCAGCGTGTCGTCGTCGGGCACGGCCATTCGCTCGTCGCTGGCGAGGATCGCCGGTCCCACGTGGAGGGCGTCGACGCCGACCTCCCGGCAGGCCTCCACGATCCGCGCCGTGGTGTAGAACTCACACCACGCCGGCTCGGGGTGCCGGTGGAGTTCCCGCCGGAGGGCGACCAGTCGATCCTGCTGTGCGCTCGTCGTCATGGCCACCGGTCGGGCGCCGATCCACTTAACGGCTCCTCGACCGCGTCGACCGGTCCCGACCCGGCCTCGGGAGCGAGGCGAGTCCGCTCCGTCGCCGGGGGAACCGAGAGCCGACCCGGCGAGGCCGCCGCGACACCACCGCTCGCCAGCCGCCGGAAGCGAAACCCCGAAGCGGCGTGCCGACCGACGACTCGTCGATGCACGGCGGCACGATCGACCTCGCCGACCTCCCCGGCGGGCTCGACCTCTACGCGACGCTCGAGAGCGGCCAGTCCTACGGCTGGCGCCGCGCGGACGGTCGGGCCTACGAGGGCCACGGCCCGGCGTCCTGGAAGGGCGCCTCGCCGTGGTACGAACGGGCCGTCGACGGCGAGGTGCTGCGGGTTCGTCAGCGATGGCCAGATGGGATCGGGGCGACGGGGCGCTCCGCGGGCGTGCTGGAGTGGGAGGCGACCGCCCCGATCGAGGACCGGATCCGCCGACTCCTCCGGCTCGGCGACGACCTGCCGGCGATCCTCGACGGCCCGGCCACGGACGGTGCGGAGGCGCTGCTCTCGGCGGCGACGTCGTACGCACCCGGGATGCGACTCGTCCAGGATCCGCCCTTCGAGACGCTGATCGCGTTCATCTGCTCGACGCAGATGCGGGTCCCGCGGATCCACGGGATGGTCAGCGCGCTCGCGGAGGCCTACGGCGACCCTGTGACCGCCGACGGCCACACCGTCCACGCGTTTCCCGACCCCGAGACCCTCGCGGCCGCGACGGAGCCAGCGCTCCGGGATCTCGGTCTGGGGTACCGTGCCCCCTACGTCCGGGCGACAGCGGAACTCGTCGCCGACGGGGAACTGACCCCAGCGGCTGCGGCCGGCGAGCCCTACGAGGACGCCCGCGAGCGGCTGACCGGGTTCGTCGGCGTCGGCGAGAAGGTCGCGGACTGCGTCCTGCTGTTCTCGCTTGGTTACCTCGAGGCCGTGCCACTGGACACCTGGATCCGGAGCGCCATCGCCGAGCACTTCCCCGACTGCGACCGGGGCAGCTACGCCGAGACCTCGCGTGCGATCCGGGAGCGCTTCGGCGGCGACCACGCCGGCTACGTGCAGACCTACGTCTTTCACTACCTCCGGACGGGCCCGGAGGGGTCCTGACCAGGAGGAGACCTCGCGCCACGACATCCGATCGCATCTCCGGGGAGTCAGATCCGTTGCAGGGAGAGCGTGTACGGACCGGTCTCCTCGCCGTTCCAGGACCCCGCCCAGATCGTGTAGGTGTCGTCGGCCGGCAGTGTCGTCTCGATCGTGCTGTTCAGGTTCCCGAACGCACGGTCGTCGTTTTCGGCGACCAATCCCTCGCTGCTGTCGACGAGCACGAGATACGTGTCGATGGGATCGGAGTCCATGTCGATCCGGACCCTGTCGCCCTGGGAGCCCGAGAACCGATGGGGCGTGGCGAGATCGTCGTAGATCGGGTCACGGGGCCCGTCCGCTTCGATCCGGCCCTGGATAGTGTCCCCGTAGCTCAGGTCGGTGCCGGATCCCCCGTCGTCATCGTCGTCGCCGATGATCGGGATCGAAGAGCACCCCGCGAGGGCGAGGGTCACACCCAGGCCAGCGGTTCCTTTGAGCACGGTACGTCGCTCGCTGTCGATCGTGTCAACCATGGGTCTGGTCGCGGCGAGCGTGGACGGACGCCGCGCTCTGCCACGGTGGCAACCGGCGAGTGCGACGCCCAAGAAGCTTCTTGCCGAATCCCTCCCCAGTGCTGGTTTTACGCACCATCGACACCCAGCACCCGCCATGGCTCCGGATCGAACCCGCGCCCACGTCTACGTCTCCGGCCGCGTCCAGGGCGTGTTCTTCCGAGCGACGACCCGTGACCGCGCCCGGGAGGTCGGGGCCGACGGCTGGGTCCGGAACCTCGCGGACGGCCGCGTGGAGGCGGTCTTCGAGGGCTCGCCCGAGCAGGTCGAGGCGATGGTGGACTTTTGTCACGAGGGCAGTCCCGCGGCGTCCGTCTCGGACGTCGAGGTCGAGGAGGAACCGTCGGAGGGGCTGGAGGGCTTCGAGATCCGCCGGTGAGGAGCGCGGCGTCCTGGCCGCTGTGGGAAGGCGACGTTCCGGGCTGCCGTCGAGAGGGCTGGCCTTAAGTCGGCCACGCCCCGTACTCCGCCCATGACCCTGAAGGCGGCACTCCGGTGGAGTCTCTACGACCGTGCGCTCGCGCTCGGTCCGCTCCTCCTCGGGCTCGCTGTCGCCGGCGTTGGCCTCTACATCGGCGCCGGCGTCTACCTCGAGGAGCTGCTCTATGGCGATCCCTCCGACGCGACCAGCCCGGCGAGCACCCCGATCGCCGCGGTCGGCGTGGTCCTGGGCGTCGTCGTCTGGCAGGTCGGCCGTGGCGCGGTTCGACACTACACGCTGCAGTCTGCCGACCTCGATGCGGGGGCGAGCGGTCGCGGCGATGCCCGCGCAACCGATCCCTCGGCGCCGGTCCGAGAGAGCATCGCCGACCTGGAGAACGACGTCGAGGCGCTCGGGCGCAAGACCACGCGACTCGAGCAGGAGCTCCACGGCCAGGCACTCGGCACGGACGCGCTGGAGACGTCCACGCCGGAGCCGGATACGGGAAGTGCGACCGAATCCGGAGCTGCGGGCGGCGCCGGCGGTGCCTCCTCGTCGTCCGACGCTGCTGCCGGCGCGGGGGACGACTGGCCCGGCGCGGGTGGGGGAGCCCCCGACCGGTCCGATGCGACCGGGCAGGAGACGGCTCCCGAGGAGGGTGCCGACGCGGCCGGGATCGAGGCGAGCGGCGCCGAGGCGGGCAGCGCGGACGCGGGCCGCGCTGCGGCCGACGACGATACCGACGAGGACGACGCCGACGCGGAGGAGGACTCGGAGGGCTTCGAGTGGGAGGGCGAGGCCGAGGACGGCGAGTACTACCGGAACACCTGAGTACCCGCTCTCGTCCTGCGGTGCGGGCTGGAGAAGCCGCCGGCCGATTCACCTCAGACTTCCAGGATCTCCTCCTCGTCGGCTGGTGGAACAGTCAACTCGCCGTCGAGCGCGACGACCCCCTGCCCACCGACGCGAATCGTGCCGTCGGTCCGGACGCGAACGCGGCCCGGCCGATCGACGTAGTGGCCCTGTTCGATGACGAGCTCGGCGGGCATGTCGTCCTGGAACGCGCCGACGTGATCCAGGAACGCGCCGGCAGCCCCGCCAGCGGTTCCAGTCACTGGATCCTCTGGAACGCCGGCACCCGGTGCGAAGGCCCTCGCGTGGACGTGGGCGTCCCGTTCGAGCGCGTCGAACGTGTAGGCGTAGATGCCGACGGCCTCGACCTCCTCGGCGATGGCGCCGACTGCGCCCATGTCGGGGTCGGCGTCGCCGAGCTGTGAGAGGTAGGCGACGGGGACCAGCAGCCAGGGCAGCCCCGTCGAGGAGACCGCCAGCGGGAGCTCGCTCTCGAGGTCGGTGACGGCCGAGGGGCCGATCCCCAGCGCCGCGGCGATGCGCTCCCTGTCGAGGTCGAGTTTGCGGATCTCCGGGGCGTCCTGTGTCATCCAGACGCTCCCGTCCTCGCCGACCTCGACGGGGAGGGTGCCGACGTCGGTCGCCACCTGGACCGTCCCGGGGTCGAGCTCGCCGATCGCGGCGAGGCCAGCGAAGGTGCCGACCGTCGCGTGCCCACACAGGTCGACCCGCTGCGTGGGCGTGTAGTACTCGATGGCGTAGTCCGCGTCGGCTGTGGCGGTTGCTCCTTCCGTCCCCTCCTCGGTGCCCGCCTCGGTCCCCTCCTCAGTCTCGGCCACAGCAGCATCGTCGCCGTCGCCGCCGTCGAGTGGCTCGAGAAACGCCGTCTCGCTGACCGACAGTTCCCTGGCGATCGCCTGGCGCTGCTCCGGGAGGAGGTCGCCCGCCTCGGGGACGGCCCCGGCGGCGTTGCCGGCCAGGGGCTCGTCGGTGAACGCGTCGACCAGCAGCGTACGCACGGTCTCCATACGCCCGGCGACGCGGGCCCGACACAAGACGTTGCGGGAACCGTGCCGAGGGTTCGCGTGGTCGACCCCCGGCTCAGGTCGCTGCGTTCCGGATCCAGCTCGCGAGATCGGACACCAGCGACGCCGAGACCTCGTTCGGGACGGCGTAGGCCTGTGGTACCGACGGTCCCTCGCCGGGGAGGAGGACGTGGTCGAGTGGCGGGTACGAGGACAGCGAGACCGACGGATCGTCGCCGAACGCGGCCTCCCACGCGGCGAAGTCGTCCTCGAGCGTGACCTGGTAGTCCCGCCCGCCCTGGTAGTAGCTCTGTGGACGGTCGAGCGCGGTGGCCGTCTCGACGGGGTCGTAGTCCTCGATGCTCCGCCAGAACGCACCTGGCAGGCCCAGCAGCGTCTCGTCCTCGACGTAGTTGTCGTTCTCGAGCTGTTCGGCCTGGCGACGCCAGACGTCCCGCTGCTCCGCGACGCGTTGGAACTCCAGGTCGCCCACGTCGGCGAGGTACTCGATCTGGTCGAGGAACGCGGCTCTGAGCTCGCGGGCGGGCGCCGACAGTCCCGCGATGCCGGCGAGGTCGCCGTCACGCCGGGCGATCTCGGGGGCCATCATCCCGCCGAGACTGTGCCCGACGGCGACCACGCCGTCGGCGCGGATGCCCTCCTGCTCGCGGAACCACTCGACCGCGTGGAGTGCGTCCTCGACCGTCACCCGATCGACGGTGCGCTCCGCCGCCGGGACGTTGCAGGCGAAGCTGCGCTTGTCGTAGCGCAACGTCGCGACGCCCTGGCTGGCGAGTCCCTCCGCGATGTCGCGATAGGGAGCGTTCGCAGCGATGGTCGCGTCGCGATCGGTCGGGTGGCTGCCGTGGACGATGACAGCCCCGGGAACAGCCTCGGTATCGGCATCCCCGACGCCTGTGGTGGGCCGGGTCACGGTCGCGCCCAGTTGACATCCCGGCGGCTCGAGGGCGTGTTCGGTCGCCTCGAACGCCTCGGTGTCCGCGTAACTGGCCCGCTCGTACTCTCCGTTGAGCACGAATCCCGCGAGGGTCGCGTCCGCGGTCGTGGAGACCCGCATCGGCGCCGTCGCTCGCTCGAGGTCGAGCTCGAGCTGGACGGTCTCGAGCCCGGATCGGACGCCGGTCTCCTCGACGGACAGCCCCTGGAACGGGCCGCCCGCGCCGTCGAGGCCGAGCCGGACCCGCTCGAGGAGCCCGGGGCTGACCGACGAGCGGTAGCGCTCGGCGAACATCTCGTAGGCGCTCTCGTAGCGGTCGTCGTAGAGCCGGTCGACGAGCAGGCGGGCGGTCTCCTCGGGCGTCTCGGGCGGCGTGTCGACGTCCGATTCCGCGGACCCGTCCTCGCCGCCCTCCCCGTTGCCGTCGGTCCCGTCGGCTCCCTCGCTCCGGTTCCCGTCGGTCGAGTCGTCACCATCGCCGTCACCGTCGCCGCCCAGGCAGCCGGCGAGGACACCGAGCCCGGTCGTGCCCATCCCCTGCAGGATGCGTCGGCGTGTCGTGTGCATACGACGAGGTACTCCAGCGTCCCTCCAAAAGCGGGTGGCCGTGTCTCAGCGCCAGCAACTCTCCGGAACGATCGGGAACGAGGACGGCGGGAGCGTTTTGGCTCCGGGGCTCGGACGACCCGCATGGACGACATCGCGGGCATCTTCGCGCGGCGGATCGAGCCCCTCGACGCGACGGTGCAACTCGGCGTCGCCAGCGGGAACCTCATTCAGGTCCGCTTCCCCGACGAGCCGGATCCACAGGCCGCCGCTGCACACGACCTGCTCGACCGGATCGCGGCGTACGCGGGGGGCGAGGAATCGGCGGATTTCCGGGACGTCGAGATCGCGCTGACGGTGCCCACCGACCAGCGGGCAGTGTTGCAGACGCTCCGGCGGATCGGCTACGGCGAGACCACCGACGAGGAACGCCTCGCGAGGATGACTCCGGGGATCGATCCCGAGGACGACGACGAGCGGGCGGCGGTCCGTCGGGCCCTCGCCGAGAACCCGATCCCGCTCGTCCTCCCCGACCACCGCGTCGACGGCGTCGATGGGGCGACCCCGGCCGACGTCCGCCGACGGCTCCGGGAGATCGAGGGGATCGCGCCCTGACAGCGGTCGGCGGCGGCTTCGCGGCGTGTGCGTAGGATCGAGGAGCAAGACGGCAAGCGTTTTGGCTGGTACCCACCGACGGCCGGGTATGGAGACGGTGACCGGTCCCGACGGCGAGACGCGCTACGTCGCGACCGACGAGGGCGACCGCGGTACCCGTGGCCCGTTCCACGTCGCCTACTACAGCGCCGACCGGGAGCGTCGCTACGGGTGGGCCTGTGGCGCCTGCGGGAGTCTGGACACCGCCATGGACACGATGGGTCGGGTGGAGTGTGGCGACTGTGGGAACCGGCGGAAGCCGACGGAGTGGGACGCCGCCCACGAGTGAGGCGGGTGGCGTGGACGTCCGTCGTGCGGTGTCTGTCGGGGGTCGACGCGGGGAATCCTGGGGAGGTACGGCCTTCGACGTTCGTCGTACGACAACGTTTATTGTGCGGTGTGCCCACGGTTCACACGGATGGAGCCGACCTCCGCCGACCTTGCACGTCGGGCGCGATCGATTTTCGACCAACTCGGCTACGACGTCGTCGGCGATGGCCGCGAGTTCCGAGCCGAGCGCGACTGGAAGTCCGTCCGGGTACGGGCCACAGCCGAACCGGCCGTCGACGCCATCGAAGGCCTCTGTTGCTTCGTCACGCGATCTGACGTCGTCGACCAGCTCGAGCGACGCCTCGAGGGCCTGGGAGTCGACGAGTGTGCGATCATCGCGGTCGACGGGGAGGACCACGAGGTCGTCCGGGCGCCGCCCGGGCCCGCCTCCGCGATCTGAGCCGCCCCGCCTTCTTTCTGGACCTGCGGCTGCCCAGGGAATCGCCAGCGAGAGCTTCGGCAGGCCGGCGCCGATCACCAAACAGATAAATGCGGTCGCTCGAATGCCCGAAGCAATGCCAGAGGGCACCCGGACCCGACGCGACCTCCTGGCGGGTGCGGCTGGCGCGGCGGCCGCCTCGTCGGCGGGCTGCCTCTCGCGACTCCGCTCCCGGATCGCCTACGACGCGGCCGAGCAGGTGTCCCTGACGCTAAAGACCGTCCCCGCGGACCGCGACCCGGAGTCGATCCTCCTCGGCCGGGAGCTCCGTGACAACCTCTCGGCCGTCGGCGTCGACGCCTCGCTCCAGCTCATGGACGAGACCCAGTTGCTCCGGGACGCGTTCATCAACCACGACTACGACCTCTTCGTCACGGAGGTACCCGGCCACACCGATCCCGACGAACTCCGCACCTTCCTCCACTCCCAGTACGCCCAGGAGGTCGGCCAGCAGAACCCCTTTGGCTTCTCCTCGGCCGCGACCGACACCCTCCTCGAGGAGCAGGCCCAGCCTTCACGGACCAACCGAGCGGACATCGTCTCCGACCTCCTCCAGCAGGTGCTCCACGAGCAGCCCTTCGTCGTGATCGCCACGCGCCGCCGGACGACGGCGCTCGCACCCGACCTCAGACTCGGCGCTGGCGTCGGCTTTGGCTCGACGCTCTCGTATCTCCTCCTCGACAGCGAGCAACGCGACCTCGAGACGCTCGACGTCGGCCTCCAGCGCCAGAACGTCGCCGAGAATCGCAACGTCCTCGCCATCGACTACCGCCTCCACGACAACCTCACCGACCTCTGTTACGATCCGCTCGTGCGCCACCTCAGGGACGGGTACGTTCCCTGGCTCGCCAGCGAGTACTCCCTCGACCTCGGCCCAGGCGTCGCCACGGTACACCTCCGCCCGGGGCTCACGTGGCACGACGGCGAGCCCCTCACCGTCGAGGACGTCGCCTTCACCTACCGCTTCCTCCGGGACACGTCGCTGGGTGCCCTCGACTCGCCGGTTCCAGCGCCCCGGTTCCGCCAGCAGTCCAGCCTCGTGGAGGAGGTCAGCGTCGAGGACGAACGAACCGTCTCGATCCAGCTCGCGACGACGCGGTCGGACCTCGCACCGAGCGCACTCACGGTGCCGATCCTGCCGGAACACGAGTGGCGGAGCCGCTCCGCCCGCGAGCACGCCTACTTCACTGAGGCCATCGTCGAGAGCGTGGAGAACCCGGTGGGCAGCGGTCCGCTCCGGTTCGAGAGCTCCGAGACGGACACCGCGGTGACGTTCCGTCGCTTCGAGGACCACTTCCTGGGGAACATCGAGGACCCTCCGCAGGCACTGGAGCCCTTCGTTGACATGCCCGCCTATCGGGAGCTCTCCGCGGAGACGGCGCCGAACGTCGGCGTCGTGCTCGAGGACATCGCGAACGGCGGCGTGGACGTCCTCGACGGCAACGTGCCGATCGGCAACGTCGAGGAGGCACGCGACCGCAGTCGGATCCAGCTCGTCGAGACCGAGTCCCCCTCCTACTACCTCCTCGGGATCAACGCACGCCGATACCCGCTGTCGAACTACGCGTTCCGGGCGGCGCTGTCGCGGCTGCTCGACCGCGAGGCGCTCGTCGAGACCGTCTTCGACGGCCTCGCCAGGCCGACGGAGACGCCGCTTCACGACAGCCGGTACGTCGACGAGGAGCTCCGCTGGGACGGCGAGAGCGAGACCGGCCCGTTCCCCGGCGAGGACGGCGAGCTCGACGAGGACGCGGCCAGGGACGTCTTCCGGGAGGCCGGGTTCCGCTACCACGAGGGGACGCTCCGGAAGCGGTGACCCGACACCGGATCGGCCGGCAGCCAGCCTTTATGGGATCTCCGGGCGTGCAGTAATATATGGTCTTCAAGAAGATCACCCTGATCGGCACCAGTCCCGAGAGCTTCGACGCCGCCGCTGACGACGCGCTGGACCGCGCCGAGGCGACGATCGAGAACATCCACTGGGCGGAGGTCTCGGAACTCGGCGTCGAGGTGGCCTCCGTCGAGGGCCGGGAGTACCAGGCCGAGGTCGAGGTCGCCTTCCACCTCGAGGAGTAGCCGGCGAGTCGGTTTCGCTCTCCGCGAGCTATCCCCGCTCCCGACGAGCCGCCCCGAACCGCCTTGCTCCAGTCAGCGGCGGCTCGGTCCGCACCGCGACAGTCTGGCGTGCGTCGACGACCGTCGGGTCGACCCCAAGCGTTATGCGATAAACCGGTGAACCGCCGAACGATGGCCACCGACGACCGGACGATCTACGTCGCCCGGATGGCGGCTCTCGCTGCGGCCTCGACGATCGTGATCACGGCGAGTTTCATCGGCGTGCTCGCGCTGCTGGAAGGCGAGTTCTCCTCGCTGGACGGGCGCATCCCGTGGTACCTCGTCGCCGCCTCGCTGGTCTTTCTCGCGACTATCTTCCTGCTGGAGGAGCACGGCACGGACGGCGCCGAGATCATCGCGATCACCGCGATCGTCACCGTAGTGAGCTTCGTGTTGATCGTCCTCGCCGTCGAGGGCGTCAACTACGCCAGAACGAATCCGGAGGACGTCTTCGTCGACCAGCTGGGCCTGTACTTCCTGGCCGCGGGGATGTTCGGCACCGGGATCGGCTACTGGGGGATCAAACACTGGCGGGAGTTCACCGGAGAGGGGCCGAGCCAGCTCTGATCCAGCGCGGGGAATCCAGCGCCACGGTCGAAGCCACCCGAGACCGGGCGGGCGCAGCGTCGAAACGAGCGTAGCGGCGGGACGAGCACACCGGCCGGTCGAGCGCACCGGCCGGACGAGCACATCGGCGCGACGAGCGCCCCAGCCAGGCGAACGCCGCTGCGGCCGCCAGCTACTCCGGGCGCCCGACGGCGTCCGTCTCGATCGCATCCACGTGCTCGATGCGGGCGTGCTCCCGGAGGTGCTGGTACAGCGACTGGTAGACCGGCGTCGCGCACTCGGCTGGATCGACCCGGCCGGGGAGCGTCGTGAGGGTGTCCCAGTCCCCGACCAGCACCAGGCGCTTTTTCGCCCGCGTCAGCGCGACGTTGAGCCGCCGCGGGCCCTCCGTCGGGAAGTCCAGGAAGCCGATCTGCCCCGCGTCGTTGCTGCGGACGAAGGAGACGATCACGACCTCCGCCTCGCCGCCCTGGAACGCGTCGACGGTGTCGACCGTGACGGCGTGGTGGAGCCCCTCGCGATCGTGGCTGGCGAGCGCCGAGCGGAGCTTCGCGACCTGGCCGGTGTAGGGCGTGATCACGCCGACGTCCGCCGGATCGACGCCGTAGCGCAGCAGCCGGTCGATCTCCGCCACGACGGCCCCGACCTCCGCGGGGTTGTAGATCGACTCCCGCGGCGTGCGCTGCTCGCTGCCGGTGACGTCGACGCCGACCAGCGGGTCCAGCGTTCCGATGGTCCACGAGCGGTTTCGGCTGTCGCTCGTGAGCACGCCGTCGTAGAACTGCTCGTTCGGGAAGGCGGCGATGGCCTCGTGCATGCGGTACTGCGTGGTCAGGGTCGTGGCGATCCCGTCGCCGTAGCACTCGAGCACGTGCTCGAACAGGGACTGCTCGAACTCCTCGCGGTCGTCGTACTCACCGGAGTAGTACGGCGGGAGCTGCTCGTGGTCGCCAGCCAGGACGAGCGTCTCGCCTTTCGACCACGGGATCAAGGTTGCCGGGATCGTCGCCTGCGTGGCCTCGTCGACGACCACGAGGTCGAAGAGGTCGTCGGGGAACTGGTGGGCGGCGCTGGTCGTCGCGCCGACGACGTCCGCCTGCCAGTGGTCGGCGCCGACGTAGTGCTCCTCGACGACGGGGTTGGAGCAGTTGTTCCCGACGCGGGCCATCGAGAGGTCGCCGTCCTGGGCCCGGGCGTGCAGCGATCGGGGGTCCGCGCGGTCGAGGGTGCTCGAGCCTGCCAGCAGCGTGTCGACGGCCTGGTTCGAGTGGGCGACCGCGAGTACCCGTCTGTCGTTGCGCGCCGCTTCGGCGACGAGCTTCGTCAGCGTCCGGGTCTTCCCCGTGCCCGGCGGCCCGTGGAGCAAGAAGAGGTCCTCCGCGCGGAGCGCGCTCGTCGCGGCGCGTGATTGGGAGTCGTTGAGGTCGCCGGTCCGGACGTCGACGTCCGTCGCGTCCCGGAAGCCGACGTCGAAGCTCCCGGTGAGGACGTCGGCTTTCCGCCCGTCGGCCTGGATCGTCTCGACCGCGTCCCACTGGCGGTCGTAGGGGACGACGTTCAGCAGCTCGCCGACGACGAAGGTCGCGTCGCTGTCGGCGGCGAAGGCGGCCTCGGCGGCGGCCTTGTCGTCGGTCTCGCGCCAGTACACGCCGAGCCGGAGCGTCCGGCCCTCTGCACCGTAGAACTCGGCCTCGACGGGGAAGCCGCGGCCACCACCCTCCCGGCCGACGATGACCTCGCTGCCGGGGTAGAGGCCGTAGTCGCGGGGGCAGAAGCCGCCGCTGTCGGATCCGGCGTCAGGGTCGGCGCCGGCGCGGGCGTTCTCGCTGGCAGCACCTGGTTCGTGCCCGGTCGAGCCCTCGGCCTCGTCGGGTGACTCCTCGACCGCCTCTGCCAGCTCCTCCCAGTTGTCGTACCGGGCACCGCCGCTCGTGGCACTCGACGCCTGGTCCTCGGTGGCTGTACCGTCCAATGTGGCGCCGTCGTCGACCGGATCGCTCTCGGCGGTCTCGTCCCGTCGGGGCACCCTCAGGGTGATGACCTGCTCGCCGTACTCGCCGACCTCCCGTCCGGCGGGCTCGACGCCCGTGATCCCGCCGTACTCCTCGCAGTAGCGGTCGCCGGTGAGTTGGTCGAACTGCCGGCGGGCTGCCTCGCGCTCGGACTCCTTCTCGCGCTCGACGAAGGCGGTCAGCTGCTCGAAGAGGTCCTCGCCGTCGACGCTGTGCAGTCCGGGGACGCTGTCCCCGGGTGCGGTGCCCGCGGCGTCGAGGTCGCCGGCGCTCCGGAGGAAACTCGGCTGTTCGGGGGGAACGTAGTCGGGGTGCCAGAAGCGGAGCCGCCAGGCGGGGTAGGTCTCCGCGAACGCCTCGATGCGGACGTGGCTGAGGTCGCCCTTGGCGTACTCGTAGAAGCCGACGCACTCGACGACGTGCTCGGGATGGTACAGCAGGTACTCGCCGGTGAGCTCCGCGGAGTCGACCTCGTGCAGCGGGATCTTGACCGTGGCGCCGTCGCCGTCGAAGCCGCCGTGGCGGGCGAAGCGCTCGATGACCTCCTGGGCGGGGACGGGGTCGGCCAGACGCCAGCGGCCGTGGCGCTGTCGGAGCTCCCGGTCGAAGACCGCGGGCCGCTGGACCATCCCGTCGAGGGCCCGCGCGAGGTCGTCGAGCGCGTCCTCCATTCGCCCCGGGGTAGGCCGAGCGCGACCATGAACGTTTGTCGGACGCGCGTCAGACGCCCTGCAGGATGGCGGTTCCTGGCCGCGCTCACTCGGGCCGATCCGGTCGGCAGGGGCCCGGGACGATCTGGGGCCAGGGAGGCCGATACCGGGGCGGAAGGCCGATGCTGGGGGGAACGCCCGGCTATTCGAACTCGCCGAGCGTCCGGTCGGCCTCGCCCCGGATCCACTCGACGCCGGGATCGACCGGCTCGATCTCCTGGATCCTCGCGTCGTACGCGTCGGGCAGCCCGGCGAGATCCAGCCGGAGCAACAGGACGGTCTGCTCGCTCGCCGCCCAGCGCATTGCCCGCCGCTGGTCGCGCTCCGTCGAGGCGTCGCCGGCCTTGACCTCGCAGAGCAGCCGCCGGACGACGGCGCCGTCGACGGTCACCGTGGCCGTGGCGTCGGGCAGCCAGGTGACCGTCTCGTCGGTCTCTCGCGAGCGGAAGGTCACCGGCTCCGGGTCGGCGTCGAGCTGGACGGCGGGCTCGCCCTCCGCGTCGATCGCCCGCCGCGCGTACGCCAGCAGGACGGGCGGGTCCTGCTCGTGGCTCGTCACCAGCGCCTCGCCCAGCGCGCCGTACTGCGCTGCGCTCGTCTCGAAGGAGAGCCCATCCGCGAGCGAGCCGGTGGGCTTCCGGACGCGTCGCTCGGGATTCGCGACGAGGTAGGCGTCGACGTCCCGGGGGTCGTTGGGCGCGGGCGCCTGGAGCCGGACCGGCACGCCGCCCGCTGCGGAGTAGCGTTCTGCGGCTGCAGCCGCTGCGGCCCGGTCCTCGTACTCCAGCAGTGCGCCGGGGCCGCCCCGGCTCGCGGCCGCCTCGTTCCGCGTGGCGGACTCCGTCAGCACGACGCGGTACACGCTGGGTCGGGGACGGGCGATCGGCTTCAACGCTCCGACTCGGGGCGGTCAGGAGTGAACAGTTCGGTTGCAGCGGGGACAGCCCCTGCATCCGCGACTGACGATGGTTCCTCGAAAGCCCACGGCCCGCTGGCTGCAGTACCGCAGTTATTCAGCGACGAAATCGAGCGCCACCGAGTTGATGCAGTAGCGCTTGCCGGTGGGCTCCGGGCCGTCGTCGAACACGTGGCCCAGGTGGCCGTCGCAGGTCGCACAGACGACCTCGGTCCGGACGCGCCCGAGGCTGGTGTCCTCCCGGTACTCGACGAGGTCCTCGTCGATCGGCTCGAAGAAGCTCGGCCAGCCACAGCCGTGCTCGAACTTCGCGTCGCTCTCGAAGAGGGTGGTACCGCAGCCAGCGCAGGCGTACGTGCCCGCCTCCCAGTGGTCGTCGTAGACGCCGGAGCCGGCGGGTTCGGTACCGGCCTCCCGGAGGACGTGGAACTCGTCCTCGGAGAGGCGCTCGCGCCACTCGTCGGCGGTGTCGGGCAGGTGATCGGCCGTGGGCTCTGTCATGGAGCAACGTTGGGTGGCGAGGGCGAAAAGGGTGCGGTCGGCGGCAGGTCGACGCGCTACTCGGCGGCGCTGAGGGTGTCGGGCCGCCACAGCTCGCTGCGCAGGTACGTCTGGGCGAGAACGGCCAGAACGAGACAGCCCCCGAGCACCATCGCCACCGGCGCCCAGGTGAGGTAGTTCCCGGCGAGCTGGAGGAACTGGTCGACCTCCGGCTGGTTCGGGTGGCCGGTCGGAAGCGCCGTTGCAATACACCGACGAATCATCGCCGGCTCCAGTGACGCGTTGGGATGCATCGTCATGCACCGATCGACGTACTGAACGATGGGCAAAGCAAAGACGGCGACCGTCGCGATTCCCAACGCCGTGCCAATCGTGAGTGCCCCAGCGAGTGCACGATCGACCACGTAGTTCCGAGTCGAGAGGAGCGTGGCTGTTCGCCTCGGTGAGCTGCATCCGTCCCGCGAGCGATCGAGGTGTACGGTGTATGAGTGCATGTGTAGGCGGACAAACGGCCCGCATCGGGCTGTTGTGAACGCGCCCTGCCGCCGGGTGGGAAAACTAGTGGCGAGCAACCGGCGGCGGTCAGGGAGGGGGAGCTGCACGCTCGGGTCGAGGAACGCTCCCGCTGGTCGGAAGCGTTCGTAGACGAGAGTCCAGGCTCCGTTGCAAAATAGCTGTCGGGCGTGCAGTCCCGTGCATCGCAATCGCTGTTCACCCCGCCACGAGTCACTTTTCCCGACCGAACACCTTCACAGCCGTAGATGCAGCCCGGTCGCCTCGCCGTCGTGGATTCGGACGCCCTCGACGCGCTCACCGGGGCGCAGCTCCGCGACGGCGTGGCCGCGACCGACGCCGACGCTATCGTGGCGCCCAGCGCCGGCGCCCGGGTGCGGCTCCGCGGCGAGATCGCCGACCCCGGGGTTCCGATCCTCGGTCCCGAGGGCACTGGCGACGGTGGCGCCGCGAGGAGCCACCGCCTCGGCGACGCCCGCGTTCTCGAGGCCTGGAGCGACGCTGCGGTTGGGTCGATTCCCGCGCTGCTGGCCGAGGGCGATCCCGGGGAGCCCGCTGGCGCGGTCGTCATCAGCGACCGGCTCGACTGCTCGGTCCGGCCGACGGCGCTCCGGACCGTCTGGGAGGGCTACGACGCCTTCATCCGCGCACTCGCCGAGGGCGAGCACGCAGCTGACGCCTGCGTCGCCGGCTCGCTCACCCTCTGCTCGACGGCACTCCCGGCGGAGTACGCCGCCGAGTGGGACGGCCTCCGCGTCCGGGGCATTGGCCGCGAGGCGATGGCGGGCGTGCCCAGTTCGGGGCGACCCGAGCCCGGGATCGTCGGCGTGACGATCGGTGCGGACGGCAGCGTGGCGACTCGGGAGTACGACCGCACATCACTGGGTCTCCGGGCAGTCGAGGGCGTCGGAGAGCACCGCGCTACGACGCTCCGGGCGGCCGGGATCGAGGACCGACCCTCCCTCGCCGATGCCGACGTCGCTCGCCTCGCCGACGTCGACGGACTGGACCGCTCGACCGCGGCCCGACTCGTCGCCCACGCCCGGGCCTTCGAGGACGGCCGCGTCCTCCGGCAGAGCGACGCCCGGCTCCCCGGTCCAGAGCCGGTGTTCGTCGACCTCGAGACCGACGGGCTCTCGCCGACCGTCGTCCCGCTGATCGGGGTGCTGGACCGCGCCCATGGATCCTATCGGACGTTCGCTGCCCGGGATCCGGCCGATCCCGCCGGGGCAATCGAGGCCTTCTGCTCGTGGTACGCTGCTCTCGAGGGCGCGCGGCCGATCGTCGCCTACAACGGCGCGTCCTTCGACTTCCCCGTCCTCGGCGAGCAGATCGCAGAGCGTGTGCCCGAGTGCCGCTCGCTCTGGGCGGACGCCTGGACCCTCGACCCCTACGAGTCGGCCGTCGGAGCGGGCAACGCCGTGCTCCCCGGCAGGACGAACCGCCTGGAGGACGTCGCCGAGGCGCTCGGTGTCGACGGGATCGCCGCGAGCGACGACACCACGGTCCTCTCGGGGGCCAGCGTGGGGCGACAGTTCCGCCGCTGGCACGCCGATCCCGACGCCGCCCCGCCGCCGGCGTGGGACGCGATCGCCGCCTACTGCGAGGCCGACGTCCGGGCGCTCGCGGGGATCTACGACGCCATCGAGGCAGCCGATCGGGTCGAGCGACCGGAGGCGGGCACTGACGCACCGCCGAGCGAGACGACGCAGGGCCGGCTGGGGGAGTTCTGACGTGACCGACCCCGACGCCGCGGGAGACGGGGAGAACGCCCACGGCTGGAGCGAACGGCCCTCGGTCCTCGATCCCGAGCACCTCCAGGAGGTCCCCGACTACGACAGCCAGATCGTCCACACGCGGACACAGGAATCAGCCGACGCCGACCTCGTACCCTCCGCGGACGTGCTTCCCCGGGACCTCGCCGACGCACTGGGGCACGACCTCTACACCCACCAGGCCACCGGGCTCCGGCGGCTCCGCGACGGCGAGAACGTCGTCGTCTCCACGTCGACGGCCTCCGGGAAGACCCTCGTCTACGCGCTGTACCTCGCGCTCTGCAAGCGCGAGGATCCAGCCGCCCGCGGCATCGTCTGCTACCCGACGAAAGCGCTCGCGCGGGACCAGGAAGCCGCCCTCGGCGACCTGTACGACCGGCTCGGCCTCGACCTCTCCGTCGCGGTCTACGACGGCGACACGCCACAGCACCGCCGTCCCGAGATTCGCGAAGGGGCCGACCTCGTCCTGACGAACGCCGCCGGGCTCAACGTCTACCTCGCCCACCACACGCAGTGGCGCGAGTGCTTCGCGAACTGCGCGCTGCTGGCAATCGACGAGGCCCACGCCGCGACGGGCATCCACGGTATGCACGTTGCGTGGGTGCTCCGCCGGCTCCGGCGCCTGCTTGCGTTCTACGACGCCGACCCGCGGATCGTCTGCACCTCCGCGACGATCGGCAACCCCGCCGAGCACGCCCGCCGCCTGACCGGCGCACCCCACGCGGTGATCGACGAGGACGGCAGCCCCCACGGCGAGCGGGAGATCGCGTTCTGGCAGCCGCCACTCGAGGACGACCTCGGCGAGGCGTACACCATGGACGAGTACCTCGGCGCGGTGAAGCGGGCGGGCGCGGCGGCAGGCGAACTCCTCGCTCACTTGGGCCTCCACGACGTCCAGACGCTCGCGTTCACCCGATCACGCCAGGGAGCGGAGCTGGCGGCGAAGGGCGTCGAGCGGTCGGTCACCGACCACCCGCGGTCGGGGCACGTCTCGGTCCAGCCCTACCACGCCGGGCTGGGGACGGAGCGCCGCCGCCGGATCGAGGACCGTCTCGGTCGGGGGCACCTCGACGCCGTCGTCTCGACGAGCGCACTCGAACTCGGGATCGACGTCGGCAGCGTCGACGCGACGGTCCTGGCTGGCTACCCCGGCTCGCGGCAGTCCTTCTGGCAGCGCGTCGGTCGCTCCGGCCGCGGAACCGAGGACGCGCTGTCGGTGCTCGTGGCCCGCGCGGACGCGATCGACCGCTACGTGCTCGAGCACCCCGCCTTCCTCTTCGAGGAGGACGTCGAGGACGCGGTGGTCGACCTCGCCAACGAGGCCGTCTACGCCCAGCACGTCCTGGCTGCAGCCAACGAGCGCCCGCTCACGAGCGAGGACGAGCGGTGGCTGGGGTCGGGCGACGGGGCTCCCGGCGCTCCCGACGCCGCGCGGGAAGACCGCCTCCAGCGCGCCGTCGAGATGTGGCGCACGGCCGGCCTCCTCGTCGGCGACCTCGATCGCGGCGTCCGCTACGAGGGCCCGCCCCGCCCGGAGGCCGACGTCTCCGTCTACGCCACCGGCAGCGAGACGTTCCAGGTCCGACGCGCGGACGGCGACCTCGACGTTGCGCCGATCGACCGCGAACGCGCCTACCGGGAGTACCACCCCGGCGCCGTCGTGCTCCACGACGGCACCGCCTACGAGGTGGTCGCCTTCGAGGAGGACCGCCCCACCCCCGCGGTCACGCTCCAGGCGCTCGACGAGCAGGTGTACACGAAGACCCACTCGACGAAGGAGATCACCGACGTCACCGCCCGCCAGTCCCGCGACCTCGGCGAGGGCTGGCAGCTCCGCTTCGGAACCGGTACCGTCGCCATTCACTACAGCCACTACGAGCGCCGGGACGTCCAGACCGGCGAGCTGCTCGGGGAGGTCGAGCCGACTGGCCTCCCGCCGATCGAGCTCGACACCCAGCTCACGTGGGTGGAGACGCCGCCCTCGCTGCGGGAGGCGGCGCTGGCGAGCGTGGCGACCGACGCGCTGCTCGGCTCGCCCGACTCCTTCGCCGCCGGCGATCGGCAGTACACCTTCCTCGGCGGTCTTCACGGCGCCGAGCACGCGATGATCGAGCTCGCACCCCTGGAGTTGCGCCTCGACAGCGACGACATGGGCGGGCTCTCGATCGATCCCCACCCCGAGACGGGCGTGCCGACCTGGTTCCTCCACGACGCGGTCGAGGGCGGGATCGGCTACGCCCGCGGGATCTACGACCACGCCGACGCCCTGGTCGCCCGGACCCGCGAGCACGTCGCGACCTGTGGCTGCGACGGCGTGCGGGGCTGTCCGGGGTGCCTGATGGACGTACAGTGTGGGAACCGGAACGAGCCCCTCCACCGGCCCGCAGCCGTCGCGATCCTCTCGGCGCTCGAACGTCGGCTCGACGCGGCCGCGGAATGAACGGCTCGGAGGCCGGGCCGTCGCCGCCGGGCGCCGGGGCGTGCGTCCGCAGTGCGCCCGGCCTATGTCGGATCGTGCTCGAACACCGTCACCGGCAGCTCGTCGCCGACGAACTGGATTGCGATCCGGTCGTCGACGGACGCGTCGATGGCGAGCTCGTCGCCGAACTCGACCGTCGCGTACTCGTCCGACCACTGCACGGCCGCCGGTTCGCCGTCGATCAGAACCTGGAGGTCCTCGGCCGGCACGCCGGCCTGTCCGACCGAGGCGAGCCGGACCTGCACGTCGTCGGTCTCGAGCGTGAACGCGGCCGACGGACGGAGCTGGAGCCGCTGGACGAGTTCCCGATCGGCCCACTGCCGGTCGGGGAGCCGACGCTGGACGTGGACGCGGCTGCCGTACTGGACGTCCTCGAGCGTGAACGTCGTCCCGGCAGTCAGCTCGTCGGCGAACGACGAGAGCGGCGTCGTCTCCCGGAATCGGCCGTCGGGCTCGATAACCCGGATCGCGAACTCGTCTGGCGAACGGTCGACGTCGTCTCGGAGGGAGAGCTCGAGCCGGTTCGCCCCGGCGTCGTACTGCCTCTCGAGTAGCGCCGGGCGCTGGAGGGCCGAGCGACCGATCTCCGGTGCGGCCCCCTCGTGCTCGGGATCGAGCCAGTGCACGCCGACGATCGCGTACGGCGGCGCCTGGATCCGGAACTCGTCGCCGGCCGCGATCGTCGCGTCGGCCTCCCAGGGCGGCGACGTGGGCTCGCCGTCGATCCGGAGTTCGAGGCGCTCGCCGGACGCCGAACCCGACCCGCCGGCGGTGAGGAGCACGCCTCCCGCGTCCCCCGACGCGCGGATGTCGAAGTAGAGGTCCGGTGAGTTGTCGGGCACGTCCTCGGGCAGGCGACCGCTCGTCCGAACGAGTACTCGCTGGCCGTCGACCTCGGCGGCGGTCGCGTCGATCGGTCGGTCCGCGCTCTCTTCGAACGCATCGAGGAGGCCGTCGGTGTCGACGGCGCCCTCGCTGGCGAAGCGCACGACGAACGTCGATTCCTGCTCGCGTGCCTGGAGGTCCCGCTCGACGCCGCCGGCCAGGCCCGTGACCGTGCTGGCGTCGAAGCCCGACGGGACGCTGCGGAGGACGGTCTGCTCCGAGGTGGGCTGGCCGAACACCGCAGGTGCGTCCGCCACCGGCCCGAAGAGGGCCCCGAGGTCGTACGCCGCCAGGGCCGTCGGCCGCTCGCCCTCCATCGCGGATTGCGCGGCCGAGCGGCCCGCCTCCCACCGATCACCGGCGACGTCGGCGACGACTGCCAGGCCGTCCCTGGCGAGGACGCCATCGGCTGTCACGTCCTGGCCGTCGAAGGATCCCACCACCGCGGTGATCTGGCCGGCCCGGCCCATGTCGTAGGTTGCGCTCACGACGCGGTCGATGGAGTCCGTGGGGACACCGACGTCTGGCACGACCGTGGCGAACGCCGGTGCGCTGCCGTCCCCTTCACCGTCCGGCGATCCGGCCGTGATGTTCGAGAGCCCGTTCTCCCCGACCCTCGCGGGGAGGGCACCGACCGCGCGATCGAGGTCATCGGGCAGGTCACTGGTCAATCCACCGTCGCCGTCGCCCCCGCCGACTGGCAACCGGTCGAGACAGCCGGCGAGCGCGAAGGTAGACGCCCCGGCGGCGAGCACCAGTCGCCTGGAGAGCACCGTCGATTGTGCCCCTTGTTCGTGCATGGATATCCCTTCGAGCGCGTGAGAAAAAGTGTTCCCTCGGTCGCCAGCCCGAGCGACTGTCCACAAGACCTGTAACCCCCCGCACCGAGCGAGGTCGCATGCGCGAGGCCGAGCGCACGACCCGCGAGCGGATCGCCGACCGACTCCGGGAGGGCCCGGCGACCGCCAGCGACCTCGGCGAGGCGTTCGCCATCCCCGTCGACGTGGCGATCGACCACGTCACTCACGTCGCGGAGACGCTCGCCGGGACCGACGAGCGGGTGGTCGTGGCGCCGCCCGAGTGCGAGGAGTGTGGCTTCGATGGCTTCGACGATCCAGCGAACCGCCCGTCACGGTGTCCGGAGTGCAAGAGCGAGGCCGTGGTCGAGCCCACCTTCGCGATCGAGCGGGTCTAAAGGGGGCGCAGGGTGTTGGAACTGCCTCAAATAACGGCAGCACCTTTCGACCGTAGGTCAGACGGTGTACCCGCTCGTTGATAGTACGGGATGGGTCACAGTTTGGTTGGCAGATGCAATCGGACTCTGACCAGCAACTTCCCTTCGATCTGGCCCTAGAGTACAAAGTATACCGTTCCTATAATATCCGTATGAGCAGTCCGGGTCAACAATTATCGCGCCGGAAATTACTCGCGGCGGGAGCTGCAGGGGCGACGGGCCTAATAGCCGGCTGTCCGGCGTGCGCGACCAGCGTCCGTTCGTACGATGATCGCTTACGGGTAAGCGTCCCACGGATTACAGTGGGAGAAACACACGCCTATACGCTACAGGTCCACCACCGGGGGTCTGCAGATTTCGATCCGGAGGTTCGTGACAGCTTCGGCACTGCGTACGAGGACGTTTCTGTCGTGGCATATGGCCACGACCAATCATCTATTGGCCGAGGGGACCTTGGAGAGTTCGAGCCGGGCACGACTAAAACGCTAAACCTCGAGTCTGATGCGTTTCCATTCCTGGTTACGGCGTCAGCTTCTGGGTTCCGCGATATCGCCGGTGACGGGTGTTACTACGCCGACAGAGGGGCAATGGTTGCCGTCTATCTCGGTCGCTTCGACTCGCCCGTCACTGTCGGCCGAGAGCCGAGGACGCTCGAGCGAGCCGGCGACGGCGACGGTGGGCACCAGTGGATGCCCCTCAGCGAACGACGTCACGGCGACGAGTTGCCCCCACGTGGCTGGGTGTTCGCCCGCACGAAGTGTTTACAGCAGGCCGGGCGGCAGGTATCGTCGCTCCCGACACCGGATCTCACAGCACTGGACGCGACTGACCCGTGGTGGGAGCGGCCCATCGGCGAACCCACCGTCGACCGGCGGTACCGTATTGGTGTTTCGCCCACGAGCAACTACCGGGAGGGGCACGCCGATCAGTTTCGAACCGACCACAGTACGCTCGTCTACGAGGACCTCCCCGACCGGATCAAGCGGGCGATCCGTGGACGGCGGGATGTGGGCGTCGTGGACGAGGCGGAGTTCTACGACTTGGTGAGCGAGCTCGAGGACCGGGAGATTGCCGGCCACGAGGACTTACCGGGCTGTGATCGCCGGTACGTTGTCTGCAACGACGATCGCGGAGTCCACTGCGAGGCAGGAACTGCCCGATGGAACGGTCGTCTTGGGCAGTACCTCTGGTATCACACGAGCTACGAGGGTGAGTCGTTCGTCGTGGTCCCCGGACACGTCGAGAACTGGCAACCGGCGTCGGCATCGAGACCACCGCCCTGTGGGGACAGTCGCCAAGAGACTTTCAGCGTAGATATCTACCGACAGGAGAACCGGTACGCGGGCCTGGATACCGCGAAACGCGGGGAAGCAGTGCCGGAAGCGCTCGAGACCTGGGTCGCTCGGAACCCCGAGTCCTATCACGGGATGGAATTCAGCGAGACAGAATGGAAGGACGCGATCAGGACGCTCGAGGGACGGGCCGACATCGACATGCCAGAGTGTCGCTGGTCACACGTTCAGTGTACCCGGGATTCCTCCGAACGGTGTGGTGGCGGAGTGCGCGAAGCGTTCTATCGACTCTCCATCGACGGGGAGTCCTGGTGGTTCCGGTTCATCTATCAGTGGACGACCACGTAGGCTCAGTCGTAGTAGACAGCAGGATACCAACGCACTACAACTGATCGACGCCAACGGCAATGGAGCCGATACCGAAGCGTCCGTCGACAATGAGGCCTGCGTGTTCCTCAAGGGCCAGGGGAGTCAGCGGTATATCGCCGGGACGGTCACCGGGCCAGCAGCGACAACCGGCGAGTGGAGATCGACTGCAGCAGCGTTGCAACCGAGCATCTCGGGCTGCGATTAAGAGAGGAACGTGGCTTTCCGCGTGACGTTCCTGAGCAACTGGTACGTGAACGACGGTGGTGGAGGCGGTGCCGGCGCCCCTGGGTCACCCTCTGTGATCCTACCCCGGGACCCGGGACATCCCGTGTCGCGACTTCGCCCGAAGTTCAGCGCCACTCCAAGCGGGGATCTACGTCGCATTCAGTAATGCCGGTCCTCGACCCGCTCGGAGAAGAGCCGCGAGAGCAGCTCCGTCACCGGCCCGCCGCCGATCGAAATGCCGTCCATCTCGGCGATCGGCCGGAGCTCCCAGGTGGTGTTCGTGAGGAACGCCTCCTCGGCCTCCCGGACGTCGGCTGGCTCGTAGGTCGCCGTACGGACCGGGATCCCCGCGTCCTCGGCGATGTCGATCACAACCCGGCGGGTGACGCCGGGGAGGAGGTCGCGCTGGGCGCTCGGCGTGTGCAGTGCGTCGTCGGTCACGAAGAAGAGGTTGCTCGCCGCGCCCTCGACGACGGCACCCTCCCGATCGCGCAACAGTGCCTCGTCGGCGGCCTCTATCAGCTCCGCCCGGGCCAGGACGCCGTTGAGGTAGTTGTGGGTCTTCGCACCGGCCGGGATCGCGTCGTCCGGGACCCGTCGGGTCGCGACGGTCTGGACCGTCGCGGGCCCGTCCCAGACCGGATCGCCGTCGCGGCCGCCCCGCGGGAGCCCCTCGACGATGACCACGACCGTGGGATCGACGTCGGGATCGGGGGTCAGTTTGCCCGGCTGGACGCCTCGAGTGATCGAGAGCCGGACGTACGCCTCCTCGAGGTCGTTCGCGGCGAGCGTCTCGTCGATCCGACTGCGAAGATCGGCTCGCGCGAGTCCGTGGTCGATCGAGAGCGACTCGCAGGTCCGCTCGAGCCGGTCTGCGTGGGCCGCCCACTCGAAGGGCTCGCCGCCGTAGGCGCGGATCGTCTCGAAGGCGGCGTCGCCGTACAGGAACCCGCGGTCCCGGACGCTGACGCTGGCCTCCGCTGCCGGCACCAGCTCGCCGTCGACGTGGTAGGTTCGAGTCATGTGGTGTCCTCCGAGGTGGGCCTGGCGCTGTCGTCGGCTGCAGCGGCGAGCCGGCAGAACTGCGCCACGAGCCGCTTGCCGACCGCCAGCGAGCCCTCCGCCCCGCCGTCGACCTCGCCGGTCAGGATGCTCTCGGGGTGGAACTGCACGCCGAAGTGGGGTCGCTCGCGGTGCCGGACGCCCATCAGCACCGAGCGCTCGTCCTCGACGGTGCGGGCAGTCTCCACCAGCTCCGCCGGCAGCGCGGAGCGCGCGACGGCCAGGGAGTGGTACCGGCCGACGCGGAGGCGCTCGGGCAGCCCGGTGTAGAGCCCCGCGCCGTCGTGCTCCAGCGTCGAGGGCTTGCCGTGGACGACCGCGGGCGCCTGCCCGACGGGCGCCCCCGCTGCAGCACACAGCGCCTGGTGGCCGAGACACACGCCGAGTGCGGGAATCGTCGTCTGGGCGAACAGCGGGAGCGAGACGCCGGCGTCCTCCGGCCGGCCTGGACCCGGGGAGACGACCACGCCGTCGGGATCCAGCTCCTGGATCCCCGCGACGTCGATGGCGTCGTTTCGCCGGACCGTGACGTCGCCCGCCAGCTCGCCGACGTACTGCACGAGGTTGTAGGCGAACGAGTCGTAGTTGTCCACCACCAGTACGTCGACGTCCGGGACCGTCGCGGGATCGGGCTCGCTGATCGACGTCACGACGCGTCACCCCCGCCGTCCAGGATGAGCGTCGCCCAGTCGGGCTCCGCGATGGGGCTCACGACGCCTCACCTCCCGCGTCGACGGAGAGGGTCGCCCGGGTACCAAGCGCTTCGTCGACCGCGTTCACGAGCGCCCGCGCCTTGTCGAGGGTCTCCTCGTGCTCGCGCTCGGGAACGGAGTCGTGGACGATCCCGGCACCGACCCGCAGGTCGTACCGGCCGCCGTGGCGGACGAGCGTCCGGATGACGATGTTGAGCGTCGCCCGGTCGTCGAATCCGAAGATCCCGATCGAGCCGGTGTAGGGCCCTCGCCGGGTCCCCTCGAGTTCGTCGATGAGTTCCATCGTCCGCGGTTTGGGCGCGCCGGTGACGGTGCCGCCGGGGAAGATCGCCGCGATTGCGTCGGCGAGGGTCGCGCCCTCGCGGAGGCGCCCCTCGACCAGCGAGACGAGGTGCATGACCTCGGAGTAGCGATCGACGCGGCGGTACTCGGTGACGTCGACGCTGCCGTAGGCGGCGACGGCGCCGAGGTCGTTGCGCTCGAGGTCGACCAACATCGCGTGCTCGGCGCGCTCCTTCTCGTCGCTCCGCAACTCCGCCTCGAGGGCGTCGTCGGCTCCTTCGTCGTCGGCCCGCGGCCGGGTGCCGGCGATCGGCTCGGTCCGGAGCCGGTCGCCGCGCCGCTCCAGGAGCAACTCGGGGCTCGCGCTGACGAGGTCGGCGTCGGGCAACTCGAGGAGTGCGGAGTACGGTGCGGGGTTCACTCGACGCAGTGCTGCGTAGGCCGCGACGGGGTGGACCGCCGCGGGTGCTGAGAGGCATCGGGCGACGTTCGTCTGAAACGTCTCTCCGGCACGCACGGCTCGCTTGATGGCCCGGACGCGGTCGCCGTAGCCCGCCGCGGAGCAGTCGCTCTCGAACGTCGCCGAGGAGGCGGTGCGCCCGGCGTCCGGGACGCCGGGATCGCCCGATCGAATCCGCTCGACGAGGTCGTGCGCGCGCTCCCGGCCGCGACGGTAGGTCGCGGCCGTCGACTGGTCGGCGCGGAGGGCCGGACAGGCGGTGATCCGGAGTTCCGGGCGCTCGCTCGCCGGACACTCCCAGGCGGCGAGCCGGTCGAAGACCGCGAGCTGGAGTCGCGGGAGGTCCCGGTCGGCCACGGCGTCGCTGGGCAGGGCCTCGAGCTCCCGGACGACGTCGTAGGAGAGCCAGCCGATCGCGCCACAGGGGAAGGGGACGTCGCAGTCCCCGCGAACGAGCGACGTGGCGTCGAGGCGGGCCTGGAGGCTCGCGAGCGTCGGCGAGGTGGCAGCGCCGGCCATCCGATCGGGAGGGCGGCCCGGATCGGCGGCGGGCTCGTCCCCGCGGCCGGCGTCGCGGTGCTCGGCGTCGGGCTGGACGGTCACCCGTTCCACGGGATCGACGCCGAAGTAGCCCCAGCCGGTCTGGCCGCCGGTCGTCTCCAGGAACGCTCCAGAGGGGCCTCGGTGCGTCTCCTCGCCCCCGCGAGCCCGCCGGTACGCGGCGAAGGGGTCGTCGACCTGGAGCCGGACCTCGACGGGAATCCTGGCGCCGGGCGCCGCGTCCCTCGCCGCGGCCCGGAACGCCGCTCGGTCAGTCACCACCTCCGGCTCCGACATGCACGGAGGAAGCGCGGCGCTCGGTATTGTCCTTGCGGTCGCTACGATTTCCGACGGTACGTCCGAGGGTCGGCGGCCGGTTCTGGCGCGGGCAGGGGTCGGTCCTGGGGTGGAAACGGCGGTTCCAGGTGCCCTCAGTAGTCCGTCGCCTGCCCGATCCAGCCCTGGAGCCGCCCTTCGGCGATGTCCGTCTCCGCGGCGAGGTCGCCCGCGTCGGCGTCCGCGAGGTCGGCGACGGTCTCGACGCCCGCGTCGGCGAGCCGGTCGGCGTAGGCGGGCCCGATGCCGTTGAGGACGTCCACGGACTCGCCTGCAGCGCCGAGGTCCTCGTCCTCGCTCTCGTAGGCCTCCTCGAACGCTTCGGCCTGGTCGGCCGTCGCCTCGGCAGCGTCCGATCCGTCTTCGTCTGCCGATGCGTCGTCGACGGTCGATTCCTCGTCGGCGGCTGATTCGCCGTCGTCGCCGCTCTCGTCGACGTCGACGCCCTTCACCGCGGCCTCGTTGTCCGGATCGTGCTCGACGGTGACCGTCACGTCCTGCCCGGCGTCGGCGCGGTCGTCGCGACCGAGGAGGGACTTGAGTGTGCGGAGGATCGGCATGGTCGACGGTACGCCGGGCGACCTGTTAACCCCACCGGTGGGACGGCCGCTCCGGAGTCGACGCTGGCCATCTCTCCGGCGGCCTCACTCGAGGTGCTCGCGGAGTGCGTCGTTCATCGCCTCGACCGGCGCGTCCCGTCCCGTCCAGCGCTCGAAGGCGGCGACGCCCTGGTAGAGCAACATCCACGCGCCGTCGATGGTCTCTGCCCCGGCCGCCGCTGCCTCGCGGAGGAGTCGGGTTTCCACGGGCGTGTAGACGGCGTCGAAGACGACGAGATCGCCGTGGAGCGCGCGAGCGTCCACGGGACTCTCGTCGGCCTCCGTGGGCTCCGAGTCGGTCTCCATGCCGACGCTGGTGGCGTTGGCGAGGACGTCCGCGTCGGCCAGCAGTTCGGGGACGGCGTCGAGCCCGTGAGCACTCGCGCCGGGCACGTCGGCCGCGAGGTCCCCGGCCTTGCTGACGGTGCGATTGGCGACGTGGACCGTCGCGCCGGCGTCGGCGAGCGCGAAGGCGATCGCCCGCCCCGCGCCGCCGGCCCCGACCTGGACGGCCGTCGCGCCGTCGAGATCGACGTCGTGGTGGGCGAAGCTCCGCCGGACGCCGGCGACGTCGGTGTTGTGCCCGGTCGGCGTCTCGCCCGAGAAGTCGACGGTGTTCACCGCGCCGACGCGCTCGGCCGTCGGGTCCGGGTCGACGTGCTCCAGCACGTCCTGCTTGAACGGGATCGTGACGTTGAGGCCGGCGATTCCGAGGTCCGCTGCGGCCCGGATCGCCGCACCCGCGCCCACCGGCTCGAAGGTGACGTAGCGCGCGTCGATTTCCAGTTCCTCGTAGCCGGCCTCGTGCATCGGCGGGGACAGGGAGTGCCCAACGGGGTCGCCGATGAGTCCGTAGACGTCCATGCCCGGGCGATCGGGGGCCCGGGGCTTGCCTCTTGCGCGTCGAGTGCGAGCCGGCTGCAGCGGGGACGATTCCACTCGGGGCCCTCCATCCTGCCACCACGGAGCTATATGGTGATCCCGGCCGAATCGCCGCGCATGAAGCTCGGCGTCATCTCCGACACGCACGACAACGTCGACGCGGTCGAGCGAGCGGTCGCGGCCTTCGAGGACCGGGGCGTCGCGACGGTCGTCCACTGCGGGGACGTGATCGCGCCGCCGGTCGTCCCCTTCTTCGAGGGCCTGGAGGTTCACGCCGTCCTCGGCAACAACGACGGCGAACTCGACGGCCTCGAGTCGGCGTTTCGCGACCTCGGGAACGGCTCGGAACTCCACGGCCGCTTCGCGGCGCTGACGTTCGATGGCTTCGACGTCGCGATCCTCCACGGCGAGGAGCTGAGCGAGGTGGAGGACCTGGCGGCAGCCGGCGAGTACGACCTCGTCTGCTACGGCCACCACCACGAGGCCGAGCACCGCGAGGTCGAGGGCACGTCGGTGCTCAATCCTGGCGGTCACTTCCCGACGATCCCGGCCGAGCACCGCAGCGTCGCGGTCGTCGACACCGAGGACGGGAGCGTCGAGTTCGTCGACGTCGGCGAGTGAGGCCTCCGGTAGGTGTCCGGCGCGTCGAGCGGGTGCTCCCGCTGCCAGCGCGCGAGCGGTCGCTCCCGCCGCCAGCGCGCGGGCGCTCGCTCCCGCCCCCAGCGCCCGAGCGGTACACCTAATTGCGACCCGGGAGACCCTCCGAGTATGCCATCGCTGGCGCTGGTCGTCGGGCAGTTCAACCGGTCGGTGACCGAGGCTATGGAGGAGCGGGCACGGGAGGCGGCCGAGTCCGCGGACGCCGAGATCGTCGAGACCGTCCCGGTTCCGGGGGTGTACGACGCCCCGCTCGCCGCCGATCGCCTCGCGCGTCGGGAGGACGTCGACGCCGTCGCCGTGATCGGGGCCGTCGTCACCGGGGACACCGACCACGATCAGGTCATCGCTCAGTCCTGTGCGGACGCGCTGACGGAGGTCGGCCTCGATCGAGACGTCCCGGTGACCCTCGGCGTCTCGGGACCCGGAATGAGCGGTGCCGAGGCCCGCGAGCGGGAGGACGTCGGTGCCCGCGCCGTCGAGAGTGCGATCTCGCTGCTGGCGGAGCTTCCCGCTTCCCCCGGATCCGACGCCTGATCGTCGCGTCCGTTCCCGGATGGTTCTGACGTGCCGCCGACCCTCCCGGCGAGACACCCCATCCCCCGCCGCAACGTGGATCCTCCAGAAGCGACGCTGTTTCGCTCCGCGGGAGGGCAACCACCCGACGCGCCGCGCTGCGTGGCGCGACGCACCGCCGAACCCAAACATGTCCGGGCGTTTTGAGCGCCGGCCTCACGGCAGGTCGGCCCACCGCGCCGTCGAGATAGTTTGTGTTTCGGGGCAGCTCGCGAAAACTCGCTTCCCTCTGGCGATCGTCGGCCGTACGCAGGGCCTAATATGTGATAATACACCTTGTTCACCTTGTACTTATTAATATAGAGTACAACCGTTCATGTACGTCTATGCACGACCAGCCCGACGAGTCCAGCGACGAATCGACCTACGAGTGCCTCGAGTGTGGGACCGTCGTCACCAGCGACACACACCCCGGGACGTGCGAGGAGTGTGGTGGCGATCTCCACAATCGAGCGATGGCCCTGGAGTGACGTCCTCTCTCACCGATGTCGTCCGATCGGTCCGCGCGACCGTCGACCGAACCGGCCACTGAGAACGCTGATACCGGGGAGTCGGCCCTCGAGACGGCTCGCCAACAGCTCGAACGCGCAGCCGCGGCGCTCGACCTCGACCCCGACGTCGTCGAGCGACTGCACTACCCCGCGAGGGTCCAGGAGGTGAACCTCCCGGTCGAACGCGACGACGGCTCCGTGGACGTGTTCACTGGCTACCGCGCACAGCACGACAGCGTCCGCGGTCCGTACAAAGGCGGCATCCGCTTTAGCCCACACGTCACCAGGGCGGAGTGCGTCGGCCTGTCGATGTGGATGACCTGGAAGTGCGCCCTCATGGACCTCCCATTCGGCGGCGCCAAGGGCGGCGTCCGCGTCGACCCGAAGGCCCTCAGCGCCGCGGAGACCGAGCGGCTCACCCGCCGGCTCACCCACGAACTCCGGACCGTCATCGGCCCGATGACGGACATTCCCGCTCCCGACATGGGGACTGACTCGCAGACGATGGCCTGGATGATGGACGCCTACAGCATGCAAAACGGCGAGACCGAACCGGGGGTCGTGACCGGCAAGCCCGAGGTCGTCGGCGGGAGTCCCGGCCGGGAGTCCGCGCCCGGTCGGAGCGTCGCCATCGTGACTCGCGAGGCCCTCGAGCACTACGGCGTGCCGATCACGGAGGCCACGGTGGCCGTCCAGGGCTATGGCAGCGTGGGCGGTCACGCAGCCCGCTTGCTCTCGGAGTGGGGTGCGACCGTCGTCGCGATCAGCGACGTCAACGGTGCGATCTACGATCCGACGGGGCTCCCCGTCCAGGAGATCCCACTCCACGACGAGGAGCCCGAAGCCGTCACGCGGTTCGAGGGCCCGTCGGTCGACCACCGCTCGAACGCAGCACTCCTCGAACTCGACGTCGACGTGCTCGTGCCGGCCGCGATCGGCAACGTGCTGACCGAGGACAACGCCGACGCGATCCAGGCCGACGTCATCGTCGAGGGCGCCAACGGCCCGACGACCAGCGGTGCCGACGCGGTGTTCCGGGAGCGCGACATCCCGGTGATCCCGGACATCCTCGCCAACGCCGGCGGCGTCACCGTCAGCTACTTCGAGTGGCTCCAGGACATCAACCGCCGGAGCTGGTCCCTCGAACGCGTCAACGAGGAACTGGAGACCGAGATCGTCGGTGCCTGGGAGCGGGTCCGCTCGAACGTCGCCGAACGCGACGTCTCGTGGCGGACGGGCGCCTACGTGGTGGCACTGTCCCGCGTCGCGGAGGCACACCACCACCGCGGCCTCTGGCCCTGATCGCGAGCCCGCGAGGCGCTGCCGACATCGGCCATTCCGCTGCCCACGTCGGCCATCCCGCTGTCCTCGTCGGCCATTCCGCTGCCCACGTCGGCCAACCGTCCCGGGATTCGCCCCAGCTACACGGGCCGTCGGTCTCCCCGCATCGCAACGGGTAAGAGAGTCCCGACCACATCGCCCCGTATGGACTTCGCGGCACGCGTCCAGCGCGTGGAACCGAGCGCCACGGTGGCCGTCTCGAACCTCGCCTCACAGCTCGAGGCCGACGGCGTCGACGTCGTCGACCTCAGCGTCGGCGAACCCGACTTCCCGACGCCCGAGCCGATCGTCGAGGCCGGGAAGGCGGCGATGGACGCGGGGCACACCGGCTACACGCCCTCGAACGGCATCCCGGAGCTCCGCCAGGCGATCGCAGACAAGCTCGCCGACGACGGACTCGACTACGAGCCAAGCGAGATCGTCGTCACCCCCGGTGGCAAGCAGTCCCTGTACGAGGTCTTTCAGACCCTGATCGACGACGGCGACGAGGTCGTCCTCCTCGATCCCGCCTGGGTGTCCTACGAGGCGATGGCGAAGCTCTCGGGCGCGAGCCTCGAGCGCGTCGACCTCGCGCCCCACGAGTTCCAGCTCGAACCTGCACTCGAGGACCTCGCGGCCGCGGTCAGCGACGAGACGGAGCTGCTCGTCGTCAACTCCCCGTCGAACCCCACCGGCGCGGTATTCTCCGACGCCGCGCTGGAGGGCGTCCGTGACCTCGCCGTCGAGCACGACGTGACGGTCGTCTCCGACGAGATGTACGAGGAGATCACCTATGGCGTCGAACAGACCTCCCTGGGAACGCTCGATGGCATGGCCGACCGGACGATCACCGTCAACGGCTTCTCGAAAGCCTACTCGATGACCGGCTGGCGGCTTGGCTACTACGCGGCCTCCGAGGACCTCGTCGAGCAATCGGGCAAGCTCCACAGCCACTCCGTGACCTGCGCGACGAACTTCGTCCAGCACGCCGGCGTCACCGCGCTGGAGCAGGTCGACGACGCCATCGACGAGATGGCGGCGGCCTTCGAGGAGCGCCGGGACTTCCTCGTCGAGGCGTTCGCCGACCGCGGCGTCGAGGTGCCGGTGCCCGACGGCGCGTTCTACATGATGGTCCCAGTGGACGAAGACGACCAGGCCTGGTGTGAGGGCGCCATCGAGGACGCGCACGTGGCGATGGTTCCCGGGAGCGCCTTTGGCACCCCGGGCTACGCCCGGCTGTCCTACGCCGCGAGCCTGGAGCGACTGGAGGAGGGCGTCGAGCGACTGGACGACGCCGGGTACCTGTAGACAGGCGCCACTGGCCCGGACTCCCTGGGCCCCGCAGCCTTCTCCCAGACACAGCCCCTCCAGAGACGTATGGCGACCGGCCCTGAACCTACGATCACATTGACGCATTCGGGCGACTGGTGGGTCGCAACGGATACCGAGACTGGCGTGACGAGCCAGGGCCGAACGCGTCCGGACGCACTGGACAATCTCGACGAGGCGCTGGAGGGGTGCGAGGGAGTCGGCGATCCCCCGACGGAGGACGAGCTCCGCTCGACTGGAATCGACCCAGCGAATAACGAGTCCGGGCCACTCGACGACTCCGATCAGTTCGAATGACCGCACGGCCCGGGGATGAGCAGAGCGTGATCGGGCGAAGACGTCCTTAGTTCTCGATCGCGTCCTCGACGACCGTCCGCGCCGTCTCGACGACCGCCTCGACGTCCTCGTCCTCCGCGTAGATCCGGACGTAGGGCTCCGTTCCGCTGGGTCGAACGAGCACCCACCCGCCGTCGTCGAAGGTCAGCCGGACGCCGTACTCCGTGTCCACGGCCGCGTCGTCGAACGCGTCCGGAAGTTCGGCCTCGATTCGCTCCATCGCCCCCGATTTCGCACCCTCCGGGCACGGGACGCTCTCCTTGCGGTACGGTCGCTCCACCACGGACTCGGTGAGCGCGTCGATCCCGCCCGCCTCGGCACTGAGCGCCGCGATCATCGCCGCGGAGACGATCGCGTCGATCCACCCGCCGAACGCCGGGTGGACGTGTTTCCAGGGTTCGGCAGCGAAGACGACCTCCGTGTCCGGGCCGCCCGCGGCCCGCTCCCGGGCGATCCCCTCGTGGAGCGCGCCGAGGGCGACCCGCTCCGTGCGGGCCCCGGCCGCGGCGACGCGCTCGTCGATCCGCGCGGAGGCGTTCGGCGTGGTGACGACCACCGGATCGTCGGCGCCGGACTCGCGAACGTAGTGCTCGGCGAGTACCGCGAGGACGGTGTCCTCGTGGACGACGTCGCCGTCGGGCCCGACCACGACCAGGCGGTCGCCGTCGCCGTCGTGGCCGAATCCGATGGCGATCTCGGGATCGTCGGCGACGACCCGCCGGAGGGTCGTCAGCGTCTCCGCCGTGGGCTTGCTCTCCCTCGCTGGGAAGGCCCCGTCGACGTTGGCGTTCAGTGCGACTGGGGTGGCCTCGAACGCCCGGAGCACCTGGGGCGTCCCGAGGCCAGCGGTGCCCGACCCGCAGTCGACCGCCACCCGCTGGCCGGCGAGGGCGTCGACCCCGTCGGCGAGGCTCGCGGCCACGTACGCCTCGACGTCCGCCCGGTAGGCTTCCAGGATTGCCTCCTCGTCGACCGATCCCCAGCGGTCCCACCCGACGGGATCGGGATCCCGCTGTACGATCGCCTCGACGTCGGCCTCCGCCGCCGCGTCGAACTCGACGCCGTCGACGAAGCACTTGATTCCGTTGTCGCCGGGCGGGTTGTGACTCGCCGTGAGCATCACGCCCCACGCGTCCTGGCTGGCGTAGGCCAGCGCCGGCGTCGGGACGCGACCGACCCGTCGGACGGACGCGCCGCCGCTGAGGAGCCCGGCCGTCGTCGCCGCCGCCAGTCCCTCGCCAGTCGTCCGGCCGTCGATGCCGAGGACGACCGTCGGCCGCGGCGTCTCGGAGGCCGCCCCGGCGTGGTGGGCCACCGCCCGCCCGACCGCGAGGGCGAGTTCCGGGTCGACGGCCTCGGAGACGTCGCCGCGGATCCCCGCGGTGCCGAACAGCGTCATGCCTCCCGGTTCGACGGGCAGCCACTTAGGTACGGCAGATCGGCGTCCCGTCCGAGGCGGCGTGACCGGGGCACCGGCAAGTAGCCGACGGGGCCACAGGCTTATCGCAGATGACGAGTAAGGTCGGCGAGAGACGTCGTGATCGACGCATCGCCGCCGGTGGATCCATCGTCGCTGGCCGAGGGGACCAGCGCACTCCTCACCGCCCCGGATCGGGAGACTGCGCGTGACCAGGCGCTCGCTTCACTCGCGGACGTCGAGGACCACGGGGCTCTCGTCGTCTCGACGGACGGCGCGCGCCGCGCAGTCGATCGACTCCGACGGCAGGGGATCGCCGCCGACGCGATCGCCGCCGTCGACGCCTCGCCGGCAGGTGAGGTGCCGGACGGCATCGCCGGCGGTGCGGCCGTGGACGGTCCCGGTGCCCTTCCACAGATCGGCGTCGCCGCGTCGGACCACCTCGAACGCCTCGACCACCGATACGAGCGAGTGATCGTCCTCCTGGACTCGACGAGCGACCTGGTCGGGGCGTCGTCGCTGCCCGGGGCGTTCCGGTTTCTGCACGTGCTGACCGGGCGCGTGCGGACCGCCGACGCCGTCCTCGTCGCGACGCTCGATAGCAGCGAACACGACGAGGAGACGAGACGCACACTCGCAGAGCTGTTCGACGAGGTGGTTGCTGTGGAGGAGGACCGCGGGTAGGGCCGGTGATCGGACCGTCGGCAGCGAGTACGCTGGAGCGAGCGGGGATCCCGTACCAACTGAGGAGTCACCACCTAGCGGGTAGCCTCCAACGAGGCGATGGTCAGCGACGAGCGTCTCAAACGGACGAAGGCAGCGCACTCCCCCACGATCGGCGCTCGCAGCCTACAGCTCGACGCCAGAGGGAATCAGGCTGTGGTTGCGGAGGAGGTTCCCCTCCTCGTTGTAGACGAGGAAGGTCCGCTTGGTGTGTCGCTGGAGTTCGTCGCCGTCGGTGCAGACGTGCACGTCGAAGCCACCGTCCGCGTCGGGAGCCTGCTCACCGTAGCGTCGGGCGGCCCGGATGAACCGGAGCACGTCCTCGGCGTCCTCGTTGAGCTCGAGGACGAAGTCGCCGGTGATGCGGTTGGTCACGCTCACGACGCCGGTCGCGTCCTCGGCGTCCAGCGAGTCCTGGAGGCGGAAGGCGACGTCTGTCTGCTCTGCGTCGAGGAGCCCTCCCTCGCCGTCGGAAAAGCGTTCGCGGAGCGCCTCGGCGGGCCCCTCGAAGTCGATGGTCACGCGCGGTTTCGCCGGCGAACCGTCGTCGTCGACCCACTCGACGTCCTCGACCTCCAGGCTGAAGTAGTCGCGCCTCATTCGCTGGCGGATGCTAGTGGCCCCCATGGCTTGAACGTAACGCCCGAGGGCACGGGGAATTGGGGCGTCGACGTGTGGCCGTCCACCCCCGTAGCGCCTCCCTCCACCGCTCCGGTGCGTGCTCCGGCCGCCGCTGTCCCGCTCTGGCCCGCTCCAGGGGCCCTCCTGGCTCGCCCCGGCGGGCACGATCTCCGTCCTCTCGAGGCCGAGGTGCCGGACCTCCGCCGACGGGCTGTCGGTCGCCCGCGTTCGATCCCGGTAGCTTGATGCACCACCCGCCGTCGAGACCGGGTATGGTCTGGGTTCGCTCGGAGTACGCCGGGGAGTTCGCCGTCCTCTCGGCGTGGCTGTCGGCGCTCGTGCCGTGGTACCTCGTGTACATTCCCGAGGGCCCGAGTGGCAGCGCTGCGTTTTACATGCGCTTCGTCTTCGTGCAGTTCCGGGTGTTCCCCGGCATCAGCTTCTCGGAGGCCCTCGAGGACTACAGGTTCACGCTGCCCTGGAAGGCCAGGGAGATCGGCTTCGACGTGTTCGCGCTCGGGTTCGACCTCTGGTACGTCGGGCTGGCGGTCGTCGGCCTCACCATCGCGCTGAGCATCGGCATGTACCTCGCCTACGACCGGGTGCAGTCCACGTCCCCGGTTCACCCAGTTCGGTTGATGGGCGGCTTGCTGGCGCTGCAGGCCGCGGTGTTCGGAGCCGCCTCGGCGGTGTTCATCCTCGAGGCACCCTTCGACAGCCAGTACCCGCTCCCGCTGGGCGTCATCATCGTCGCGGTCCTCGCCGCCAGTCTCCTCCGGGTCGAACTGATCGACGACGGCGGTGGCGACGGCCGGGAGGAGTCGGTCGCGGACGCGTCGAGCGCTGAGGAACGCGATTCCGCCACGTAACGCTACCCGTGGACCACCGCGTGCGGTGCGTCGTTGACCACCCTCGGGGAACTCGAGTCCTCGACCACCGCCGCGTCCCGCGGCCCGTTCCCCCGGCCGCCCCACTTAAGGCCAGGGGACGGCATAATTCGGTCACGCGCGACCGACGCGATCTTCCAGCATGGCCGGCACCCCAGACGCGCCGCGGGCGGAGGAGGATGACCCGTCGCGGGACGGGTTCGAGGCCAGCTTCGCCTACGTCCGCCGGCGGTTCCACGACGGCGTCTCGCTGCTCCGGGGCTCGACGATCCCCACCGACGAGTACAGCCCCGCCAAGCACGGGCGGCTCGTCGAGTTCGACGGGCTGGAGGACTACGAGGAGATCGAGCGCTACTGGGTGAACGCGCCCTTCGCCTTCGTCTCGATCAACTACGACGACGACGCCAACGAGTACCGCTACGAGGTCGTCGAGCCGGCGCTGACCGACGACGAGTTCGCACTGCTCGAGATCGCCATCGAGGACGTCCGGGACCCCCTGATCTACCGGGCGAACCTCGATCTCGACGACGCGGAGGGCATCCTCCGGCGGGAGCTTCGCGAGCAACTCGAACAGTACGGAGCAGACCTCGACGTCGCCGGATTCAACAAGCTGCTGTACTACGTCCACCGGGCGTTCCGGGGCTACGGGAAGATCGATCCGATCCTCCAGGACCCCCACATCGAGGACATCTCCTGTGACGGCTACGACCTCCCGATCTTCGTCTACCACGACGAGTACACGGACATCGAGACCAGCGTCACCTTCGGCCCCGAGGAGCTGGACAACTTCGTCGTGCGGCTCGCCCAGCAATCGGGCCGCCACATCTCGATCGGCGACCCCATGGTCCAGACGACCCTCCCCGACGGCTCCCGCGTCGAGATGGCCCTGGGCGAGGAGGTCACCCCGCGGGGCTCGGCGTTCACCATCCGGAAGTACGCGGAGGACCCCTTCACCCCGATCGACCTGCTGAACTACGGCACGTTCAACGTCGAGCAGATGGCCTACCTCTGGCTGGCCATCGAGCACAACAAGTCCCTGATCTTCGCCGGCGGGACCGCCTCCGGGAAGACGACATCGATGAACGCCATCTCGATGTTCATCCCGCCGCGCTCGAAGGTGCTGACCATCGAGGACACCCGCGAGTTGACCCTCTATCACGACAACTGGCTCTCGAACGTCACCCGGGAGCGCCTCCACGAGGGCACCGACATCGAGATGTACGACCTCCTCCGGTCGGCGCTGCGCCACCGACCCGAGTACATCATCGTCGGCGAGGTGCGCGGCGACGAGGCGATCACGCTGTTCCAGGCGATGAACACCGGCCACACGACCTACTCGACGATGCACGCCGACAGCGTGCAGACGGTGATCAACCGCCTCGAGAACGAGCCGATCAACGTCCCGCGGTCGATGGTCCAGTCCCTGGACGTGCTCTGCGTACAGACGCTGACCCGCTTCGACGACGAGCGAGTCCGCCGCAACCAGACGATCGCGGAGATCGAGGGGATCGACCAGCGAACCGGGGAGCTGGATTACTCGACGGCCTACCGCTGGAACGCCGACGACGACACGTTCTCCTCCCGGAACATCACCGTCCTCGAGGAGATCCGCGACGACCTCGCGTGGAACCAGAGCCGGATGCTCGAGGAGGTCCGTGACCGCCAGCGGTTCCTTCAGTACTTGCAGGACAACGACGTCACGGACTACCGGCAGTTCACGGCACTGGTCAACGAGTTCTACGCCGACAAGGAGGCGGTGATGGACAGGGTCGCCGGGACCGCCCAGCAGCTCGCGCCAGACGGATGACGCCGTCGCTAGGGGCGGTCGTCCCCGAGATCGTGGCGGTCACGGGGACGGCGCTGCCCCTGCTCTCGCTTCGACCGTTCCTCCCGTTGCTTGCCGCGGTGCTGTTGGCACTGCCGGTCTTGGTGGCGATGGAATCGACGCGGATGGACCGGGTCCTCCGACGTCTCGCCGTCGTCGCGTTCGGCGGCTACGTGGACCGGAACCCCCGCCGGCGCACCACCCGCCAGCGGCGACTCCGTGCCGCCCACGTCCCCTCGACCTACCGGACCTACGCGGCACGGACGATCCTCTACTCGATGCTCGGCGCGCTCGTCGGCGGCATCCTGGGCCTGTACGTCGTCTGGGGCGTCCTGAAGGTGCTCGCGATCGACGAGGAGCGGATGCGGGAGCTGCTGCCCAGCGCGCTGGAGTCCCTCTCGAGCTTCGCGGGCCTCGGGACGCTCACTCCCCAGGAGCTGCTGACGGTGATGCTCGCCAGCGGGCTCACCTTCGGGCTCCTCGCGGGGCTGGCCACCTACTGGTTCCGGTGGTGGTGGCCGCGGCACCTCGGGGCGGTCCGGATGCGCTCCATCGAGGCGACGATGCCCCAGACGATCGCGTTCATGTACGCGCTCTCCCGCTCGGGGATGTCCTTCGGCAAGGTCCTCTCGATCACGGCCGCCCACCGCCGGATCTACGGGGCGACCGCGGCCGAGGTCGAGGTCGCGGTCCGCCACATGGACGTCTTCGGCAGGGACATGATCACCGCGATCCAGCGGATGGGCCGGCGTACGCCCAGCGAGCAGTTCAAGGAGTTCGCCGAGAACCTCTCAAGCGTCCTCCAGAGCGGCCGGAACCTCTCTGGCTTCCTGGCCGACCAGTACGAGGACTTCCAGGAGGAGGCCGAGGCCCAGCAGGCCCAGCTGCTCAACCTCATTTCGACGCTCGCGGAGGCCTACGTCACGCTGTTCGTGGCCGGACCGCTCTTTCTCATCACGATCCTCGTCATCATCGGCATCGCGGGCGCGAACACGCTGACGCCGCTGCGGGTGTTCGTCTACTTCGTCCTCCCGATCGGCAACCTCGCGTTCATCCTCTATCTCGATACCGTCACGGCGCGCTTTGGCCGGATCGAGGAGGCCGAGGAGCTGCCCAGCGTCAGTGGTGGGCTGGCGGACATCCGGCGAATGACGGCTGCGAACGAAGGCGGCGTGAACACGGACGGGAGAACCCCTGGCGGCACGCCTCGGGACGCCGTCGGGGAAGTGGAGGAGGGTGACGCTCCCGCGGCCGACGGCGGCGTCACGGGATCGGCCGGCGAGACCACGCTCGGGACGACCGGCGAGGAGGCTGGCGCTGCGCCGGATGCGGGCGCCTCGGGCGGGGATCGTGGCGACGACGCAGCCGCCGTGGCGCGCCGAACGTCGAACCTCAACCGGCTCGCCCTCCACAACCGCCTCGCGTGGCTCCGCGAGCGCCTGGGTAGCCCGGCGCGGACGGTCGTCCACCAGCCCATGACACTGCTGTACGTGACGGTGCCCATCGCCGTCTTCGGCACGCTCTTCCGGCTGACCGGCGTCGAGGAGCTCACGGTCACTGCCGTCGACGACATGTTCATCCAGGCGACGCTCTTCGTCGTCGCGACGTTCGCGGTCGTCTTCGAGATCCACCGCCGACGCATCGAGACGATCGAGGCGGCGGTGCCGGACTTCCTCGACCGCCTCGCCAGCGTCAACGAGGCGGGCCTGTCGATCATCGACAGCATCGGGCGGGTGCGCCGGAGCGACCTGGGCGCGCTCGACCCGGAGGTCGAACGAATCTGGTCGGACATCCAGTGGGGCTCGGACATCGCGACCGCGCTCCAGCGCTTCGAGCGACGCGTCCGCACCCGCACGATCTCCCGCGTCGTCGCGTTGATCACCAACGCCATGAACGCCAGCGGCGACGTCTCACGGGTCCTCCGGATCGCAGCAGCCCAGGCGAAGGCCGACCGCCGACTCAAGCGCGAGCGGCGCCAGGAGATGCTCTCCTACGTCGTCGTGGTGTACGTCTCCTTCGCAGTGTTCCTCGTCATCATCGCCGCGCTCGACGCCGTGTTGATTCCGAACCTCCCGGACACGGCGATCGGGGCGGAGCCCGAACCCGGCCAGCCGGACGTGCCCGGCCCCGGCGGCGCCATCGAGGGCCTCGGGACGATCGACTCTGCGGCCTACACCGTGTTGTTCTTCCACACCGCGTTGCTCCAGGCGCTCCTCTCGGGCTTCGTCGCCGGCCAGATGAGCACGGGCGACGTCCGGGACGGCGCCAAGCACGCCGCGATCCTCATGTCGATCGCCTACCTGGCGTTCCTGGTGATCTGACGTCGGGATGGCTGTCGGGAGCGACAGGCGGGGTCGGCCTGCCGAGTCACTGCTGGCACTCGGCGGGAACACTGGATCGTGGAAAATGGACGCACGTGGGCGCGCGATCAGGTCCGGAAGCTCTCACCGCAGCCACACTCGCTGACGACGTTCGGGTTCTCGACGTGGAACCCCTCGGCCTGGAGGCCGGCCTCGAAGTCCAGCGTGCTGCCCTCGATGTACTCCAGCGACGCGGGGTCGACGAACACGCGGAGCCCGTCGTGGACGGTGATCTGGTCGTCCTCGTCGGGGGTGCCCTCGAAGCGCATGCCGTAGGACAGCCCCGCACAGCCCCCTTGCTGGACGAAGAGCCGCAGACCCGACTCGCTGGGGTCCATCCCCTCGGCCTCCAGCAGCGAGAGGGCCTCGTCGACGGCGTCGTCGGTGACCTCGACGACGGTGGCGGATGCGCTGGCGGCGTCCGAACTCATACCCCGCTATAATGGGTGACCTGGGATAACGTTGACGCAGCACCGGCCGGGGTTCGCCCACGGGCCGACGGCGCCGTGGGGCTGCTCGGCGCGCTACCACTGGTCGCTGTGCCCGATTCGTCCAGCCGCAGAACCGGGGGACCTTTCCGTACGGCCCGTCCACTATCTGGTATGGGTTTTGGTAGCTACGACGAGTCCGAGCAGACCGATCGTGATCACGACACAGACTCGGACAAGGGCGTGTCCGTGCACGAACACGACCACGAGGGCGAGGTCTCCTTCGAGCACGACACTTCCACCGGCGAGCTCGTCGACAAGCTCGCCGACATGACCGACGACGAGGAGTAACGCACCCCGACCGGTCCGCTACTGACCGCCGCCGCTCTCCTGCGATGCGTTCGCGATCGCGTTCGCCCCCGCAAGCCCGAGCTTCGCCGACCGGTTCCACGGCATCCACGCGGGATCGCTTCCGGTCCGATCCGCTCGAATCTGCACTTCGCTCGGATACCGACGGCGAATGGGCTACTCTGTGACTCGAGGTACCCATCCACGCTCGTCGAGTCGTTCCGACGGTTGCGGTCGCCGGTCGTTCGGAGTAGCCTCATTCTCCAACCGATGGCCAATCTGCTGACGACCTCTCCCCGACCGTCTGCGACTCGACTATTTCTCCCGTGGATACCATTGAATGGGTTTGAGTGGTATTCAACGGTAGATTTATACGCTCGCCGCCCCTATCCCGAGGTACGATGAGTGAAACCACCACAGCCGTCGGTGCCGTGTTCGACCTCCAGCGCACCGTGATCGAAGGGACCCACGACGCCGTCGTCCGCGGCGTGGAGGCACAGCGCGACGTCGCGGAGACCCTCCTCGACGTCGAGGCGCCGTCCCAGGCCAACGAGCGTGGCTTCGAGGCCGTCCGGACCGCCGTCGACGCGTACTTCGACGCCGTCGACGCCGCGACGCCCGGCGAGACCGCGGCCGTCGAGGACGTGCGTGCCACTGTCCACGAGGAACTCGAGGCTGCGGAGTCCGCCCAGACCGAGGCCCTGGCGTCCGTCGACGCTGCCATCCAGGAGAGCAGCGAGTCCGGCGAGGAAGCTCTCGAGCAGTTCCTCACCGCGCTTGACGAGCAGTTCGCGGCGGTGCTCGAAGCCCACGAGGACGTCGAGGCGGGAACCATCGAGGCGTTCGACGCCGTCGAGGCCCAGGGCGAGGAGCTCGCCGCGAACGTCGAGGGCCAGCTCGACGAGTTCGAGGGCCAGCTGACCGAGCTCCAGGAGCGCCTGGAGACGGTGACCATCGAGGTCGCCGAGTCGACGAGCGAGCAGGTCGAGCAGCACGTCGACGCGGCCAGCGAGTCACTCGAGGCCCTCGACGGACTCGGCCCGACCTACGCCGAGCGTCTCCAGGACGCCGGCATCGAGTCCTTCGAGGCGATGGCCGAGGCGACCGCGGACGTCGTCGCCGAGGTCGCGGAGGTCTCGGAGGCCCAGGCCGAGGAGTGGATCGAGGCCGCCCGCTCCCAGGACTGAGCCCCCTCGCGCGGCGCCGAGTCCGTTCGACGGTGTCGTCGCTGCTTTCTACCGCGAGTATCCCTGCTGTGGAGCCGACAAGCAGGTGGGACTCAGGCGTAGCTGAGCACTGGGCACGGAGCGACGTTCCGTGACGCCGAGCGCTACCCGAGCGATCACCGTTCTTGGACCTCGAAGTTCTCGAAGTGACACCGGAACCCCTCGCCCTCGGGCGCAGCGGCCGTGGGCCCCACCTGCAGCCGGTCTGCGTCGGTGAGGTACGCCTGCCGGATCATGGTCGCTGAGTCGCCGTCCCTCCCGTAGAACACCTCGACGGCCGTTCCGGTTCGCTCGACGCGGAGCCACAGCGAGTCCGGATCGTCTTCCAGGGGAACGACTGACCAGTCCGAGACGTCGCGCGTGACCACGGCGCTGGCGTGCTGGAGGCCGTCGACGTACTCCACGCCGCACTTCAACCAGACGGACTCGTCCTCGCGAACCATGAGCCCGGCCTGGTCGTACTGCGTCGCGTACTCGCCAGCGACCTCGACCGTCGCCGTGAAGTCGCCCTCGACCTCGCGGTAGCGAAAGTGGCCGTCGTCCTGGACGAAGTCGTGGCGGGTCACGCGCCAGAAGTCCGTCTCGCCAGCCACGTCGACCGACAGTCGTCCGTCCTCCTCGTCCCACGCGGCCGGTTCGTTGTACCACTCCATGGCGCGGCCTTCGCGGCGGGGGCGTATGACCGTCCCGGCGGCCACCGACGGGGACCACTCGTCCCGAGATGGGTCCCTGGCGGTCCTCGTGCCCGATAGGCGCGCCGTACGCTCCGCTCGAACGGTGATCGCGGCGGGCTACTCCCCCGCGTCGAGTTCCTTCACGACGGTCGCCGGGTTCCCCTGGACGACGACGTTCTCGGGGACGTCCTCGGTGACGACCGCGCCGGACCCGACGACAGCACCGTCGCCGACAGCCACGCCCGGGTTCAGGACGGCCCGACCGCCGATCCAGACGTCGTCGCCGACCGTCACGGGCTTGCCGTACTCGAGGCCAGCCCGGCGCTCGTCGGCGTCCAGGGGATGGGTCGCCGTGTAGACGTGGACGCCCGGCCCGAGCAGGCAGTCGTCGCCGATCTCGATCCGACAGACGTCCAGGAAGACGCAGTCGAAATTCGCGTAGAACGTCTCGCCGAGGTGGACGTTGTAGCCGTAGTCACACCGGAACGGCGGCTCGACGGTGCACTCCTCGCCGAGCGAGCCCAGCAACTCGGACAACAGTGCCCGACGCTCGGCGGCGTCCCCGGCCGCCGTCGCGTTGTACTGTCTCGTCAGGTCGCTGGCGCGCTCCCGGTCGGCGACGAGTTCGGGGTCGGACGCGTCGTACAGTTCCCCGCGGACCATCTTCTCCTTCTCGGTGGCCATACGGGGAGGGCGTGCCCGAGCGGGGAAGGGTTTCCGGCGGCGGCCCCCGGTGACCAGACCATCGGCCTCCTGGTACACGAGTGCCTCGGGCAGTGAGACGTGGCCTGGCGATGGACCGTCCTCCACTCGGTGTGCTGTGAGATCGCGAACACCTCGATACTATCGACGATGGAGGTCAACCACCCTTGAAATCAAAGCCATAGAGTTCTCTCCCTCCGGGTGCAAATCTTCGTGGTATGCCCTCCCGGCTCGATGAGGACCGCCTGCAGTCCGATCTGCACTCGGAGGAGTCCAGTTCGGCTCGACTCCTTCGTGGGATCACGAGCCACGCTATTTTCGAACTCGACGCCGACGGTCGCATCGTTGCGTGGTCGCCGGCCGCAGCGTCCCTCTATGGGTACTTGATCGACGAGATGGTCGACCGTCACCTCGACGTCCTCTTCGCCGACGAGGAGGGACCGAACCCCGACCTCGAGGCGCTCCTCGCCGAGGCGCGGACCGGCGGCCAGGAGATCGAGCACTGGAACGAGCGGGACGACGGCTCCGTGTTCTGGGCCACGCTGACGCTGTCCCCGCTGGGGACGGAGGACTTCGATGGATACGTCGTCGTCAGCGAGGACACCACGGTGTCCAAGCAGTACGAGCAGATGCTCGAACGCCAGAACGACCGCCTCAAGGAGTTCACGGACGTCATCGCCCACGACCTCCGGAACCCGCTGAACGTCATCGACGGTCGATTGGAGCTGTTCCGGGAGACCCGCGACGACGCCCACATCGACCACGTCGAGGAGACGATCGAGCGGATGGAGCGGCTCGTGGACGACCTCCTGCGTGTCGCCCGCCAGGGCAACGTCGTCACGGATCCCGCGCCGACCGATCTCGAGGCGGTCGTCGAGCGGGCCTGGGAGGGGATCCCTCGCCTGTCCGACGGGGCGAGCCTCGAGTACGATCCGGTGGGCCCGGTCGGTGCTAATTCCGACCGCCTCTGTGAACTGTTCGAGAACCTCTTCCGGAACGCGGTGGAACACGGGGGGACGGACGTCACCGTCCACGTGGGTCCCCTCGACCACGGGTTCTTCCTCGAGGACGACGGGCCCGGCATTCCCCCCGAGCACCGCGAGGCGGTGTTCGACCACGGCTACTCCTCGGTCGACGACGGAAGCGGGTACGGGCTCTCGGTCGTCCGGACGATCGCCAACGCTCACGGCTGGGACGTCCGGACGGTCGAGGGCGAGGACGGCGGAGCCAGGTTCGAGGTCACGGGCGTGGAGTTCGTCGGGTGAGCGATGGTACTATCCTCCGCCCCGTTTCCGGAGTCCGCTGTCGATTCCGCCGATTCTGGCGACGTGACGTCAGTTGGCTCCCCGCCCGCGGCGGAGATGCTCCTCCGCGCGGCTCACCGAACGAGCGACGGGGAGAACGATCTACGCCCGGAACACTACAGGGCGAGAATGTACGAGGAGACACGACGAACGTGACACGGTATCCAGCATCCCCCGGTGTTGCGCTCGTCCCTCCCTGGCAGTGTCACACGCCACATCACCGCCGAGTATCATCGGACGGTACATTGCTATGGAGCGTAGCACTCTCTCCAGTTCCTGTCGCTGGTACCGGCCGCAGGAGAACACGTCGCTGCAGAAAATACTTACCGGGGCCGGTCGGCCAGATCGAGGTATGGTTCGAACGGTCGATTCTCCGGAGACGGCGAGTCGAAAGCGTCTCTACTGGGTGATGTTTTTTCTGGGCATCGTCCTGCTCATGGCTGCGGTAGTCCTCTTCTTCCCGGCGCTCGAGTACGAGTTCCGAGCGGGGGAACCTGGAGAGGTTGATCGGGTAGAGACTGGGGTCATGGAGTATGAGCATCTCACTACGCAGGAACAACGCGTCGTCGACGGTGCGATCGAAGGCGAGCGGTATACGCTCGAGAACAGTGCGCCACTTCCAGGCAACCCCCAATTTTCCTTCCAGCCACGACAGGTGCAGGTGACGAAAGATGGAACGACCCACACGTTCATTTACGAAGCCGTCTTCCCCCTGACGTCACCACTGGGGATGGCAACGACCGTGCTCGCTGTCAGCGGCCTGGTGGCGATTTTCGAAGCAGTTCGTCGCCACGACTTCCGACACTCGTGGCCGTGGCAACACACGTGAACAGGAGGCGTCCGGATCGTCACTGAACGCTCGTCAGTCACCCCGTTGGCGATACGCTGGACGGTCTCTCAACCCCCGTTTGGTGGAGCCGAAGCGGTTCGTCGAGTGTTTCGGGACACGTGGCACAACGTGGAGCTACAGCCGTCTATACGCGTCTGTCATTGAATCTGAAATGTGCGCCCGGAACACTAACGACCGGCCTCATTCCAGGCGTCGTGCCTCGGTCGGCCGGCTAACCCTCGTGCCGGGCGGGGACTGACGTCCCGATCTGTCGCATGCCGGGGTTCTCCGCCGGTCATCGCGGCCTAATGGCGCCTCGGGCGGGGACTACGGCACGCAGGAGGGGATAGGGCGGGCAGACGGGAATGCGTTGCGCCCCACCGATCACGGTGGCTCCTCCGGCGCCTCCGCTCGCTCCTCGATCTCAAGAACGCCCGCGGTGAGGAGCGCCGCCAGGACGAACGTCACGATCGCCAGGAAGAACCCGATCAGCAACAGCGGCGCGCCGAGCGCGAGTGCGGTGTCCGTCGAGACCACGAGCCGGGAGAGCCCGCTGACGGCGAAGCCGGCGGCCGCGATCAGGAGGGAACCGATCCCGAGTCGCACGAGGTGGGTGCGCTGCACGGGTCGGGGGACGGTCGCAGTGACAAAGAACCCGGTGCCAGCCGGCGTTCCATCACCGCCGACCACCGCCGTTTCTTCTCGACTCCCTCGATCGGACGCTGCTCTTCGTCGCCGTTCCCGCGCCGTCGGGACAGTCACCCGGGGCGCCAGTCCGAGGCAGATCGATATCGACGGCTTGCCACCGGGACCGAAGCCGTATTGACTTCTGCCCCGCTAGCCGCCCTCGAATGTCGCTGCCCGATCGCGACGCGGTCCCCCGCCGCGAGTTCCTCCGTGCGGCCGTCGCAGTCGGCGGCGCAACCGGTCTCTCGGCGTGTCTCGAGGCGAACGAGGGGGACGACGACACGATCTCGGCGCCGGTGGGCGGTGATCCCGACACCCGGCCGGATCGCCAGCACGCCTGGAACGACGTGCTCGGCAGGGACGAGGACGGCAACGTCAGGCCACCGGCCCACCACGTGTTCCTGGCACTGGAGCTGACTGCCACCCCCGGACCCGACGCACGCCAGGGCTTCGAGACCGCGCTCGCGGAACTCGACCGGGCACTCGCCTGGGGGCCGGAGGGCCTCCTGTTCACCGTCGGCTACACCCCGGCGTACTTCGACCGGTTCGACGCGTCGCTCCCGGCGGGCCTCGACCTCCCTGCCCCGACGACACTAACCGAGCTCGAAACCCCCGAGACGGTCGAATTCGACACGCAGGACGCCCTCCTCCACCTCGCGAGCGACGATCCGGCGGTCGTGCTCGCCGCCGAGGAGGCGCTCCTTGGCAACCGCGAGACGCTGAACGGCCGCGAGATCGAGGCGAGCCTCGACGGGATCGCCGGACGGAGCGGTCGTCGGACCGGTTTCGTCGGTCCGGGGTTGCCGGCAGAGAAGCAGGACGACGCGGAGATCCGCGGGCTGCCGGATCGCGAGATCACCGAGGAGGCGCCCTTCTGGATGGGCTATCGCTCGGGCTTCGCCGAGAGCCAGGCCACCGAGGCCCGCGTGACGCTCGAGTCCGGGCCGTTCGCGGGCGGCACCACCCAGCACCTCGAGTCCCTGCGCCTCCAGCTGGGCACCTGGTGGGACCAGGACTCACACTTCGACCGGGTGAGCCAGCTGTTCAGCCCCGACCACGCCGAGGAGGGCCGCGTCGGCGTCTTCGGCGAGCGCCTGGAGACATCGACGGGCGCGCTCGAGGTGGCCGACCAGACTGCGGCGGACGCCGTCGATCCCGGCGTGGTCGGCCACGCACAGAAGGCCGCGCGGGCCAGGGAGGACGGCGAACCGCCACTGCTGCGCCGCGACGTCAACACCGCCGACGGCGACTACCCCGGCGTCCACTTCCTGGCCCTGCAGGACGGCATCGGCACCTACGAGCGCGTCCGACAGGCGATGGCCGGCCAGGACCTC